>UMLL01015051.1_pt1 | contig 137943 bp, 123 predicted proteins | sample 1966591 | NCBI WGS metagenome assembly UMLL01 (sample SAMEA4836200, study PRJEB28245) | human gut metagenome | biome: gut microbiome; material: fecal sample | place: Denmark | collected 2008 | reverse complement strand
GGTTAAAACAAATAAGGCATACCTACTGGTATGCCTTATTTTTGTATATACAATACATTAAAAATACCTGTACCATTTGGCACAGGTATTTTGTTTATAAAAGCATATTTACTTTTACTTTTTTCGTCCTGTTAATAACAGGTTAAGCACAGGTATTTTAGCAGATATTTTCTTTAATACAATGCTGGTAACAAGCGATACTGCAAGTAAAATAATGTAAGATGCCGCTGCACGTTTGGTTGTCATTACAATTCCAAAATGGTGGCTTATCCTTTCAATCATACTTAACCAGAAGGGATGGGCAAAGTAAACAAGCATGGAATTATCGGATATAAAATCTACGGCGCGGGTTAAATAATTTTCTGTTTTCTTTCGTGCAAAGAAGCCGCAGAAAAATAAAATGGATGCTATTGTGTAAATAAAGCCTTGCGGGCTTAACTGCTGAAAGGTATTGGTCAGGCTGATTAAGTCGTAACCATAATGATAGTAGTAATAGTAGTAGCTGCCGCAGATATAAATTATTGAAAGTAAATATAAAGCGCTTACGCTTTTAAAATTACCGGCAAGTGTTTTAAAAAATTCTTCTTCTTTAATTGCGGCCAAACCGCCAAGCATAAAAATGAACAGGTAATGCAGCGGTAAATAGTTAAGCCTGTAAGTAAAAAAGTCTTGTAATATTATTGGAAGCTGTTGTGTGGTAATCCCGGGGTGCATTGTCCAATAATTAAACAGCAGCTGGAACAAAAACAGTGCGGCAAAGCCTGCTTTTAAACTGTATTTCTGCATTGCACCCAGCAGTTTTTGAAAGATTGGGAAGAAAGCATAGAACCATAATAATATAATCATAAAATATAAATGGTAACATGCCAGACCCCAAAACAGTATGTGCAGCAGCCCTAATGGAGAAAACCAGGGAATGCAGCCGGGCACGACTGTTGTAAAATATACTATATAAAAAAGTGACCAGCTTAAATATGGTATGCCGCTGCTTTGGAAACGTTTTTTTATAAACTGCCGGTAATTAATTTCCGTTCCGGGTTTATAGTGGCAAAACAGGCCGTAGCCTGATACAAAAAAAAAGGCGGGCACGCTGTAACGCGAAAGTATTTCAAACAGCATATATAAATGTTGGTTTGGCGATACCGACATTAAAACCAGCGAGCCGGTATGAATGCCGAGTACGCCGAGCATACAGATGCCGCGCAGTTTATCAATAGTTTTATTGCGTTCTGTCATAAATTCTCCTGAAATATTAAATTTTACCTGCTTATTATACAGCAAATGCAGGTTTTGGGCAAAGAAAAAGAGCGCTGCCTGCGTTTTTATTTTTGGCAGGAAATTAAAATCTGACAGCGAAATATTTAAAATAGTATTTTCTTTTTTACAAAGCCGTTTTAAGAGATAAGGTGATAGGATGGAACTTGGTTTTGTACATATATTAAGCCTGATAGCTACTTTGGCAGTAGTGCTTGGCTGCGGTATTTATTCTTCGCGTAAGGTAAAATCGGCAGATGATTTTGATGTGGGCGGGCGCAGTGCCGGTGTAATAATGGTTGCAGGTTCTATTGCCGCAACCATTATAGGCGGCGCGGCCACTATCGGCACCGCACAGGGCGGTTTTACTTTTGGCTTTGCCGCGTGGTGGTTTACGTTAGGCAGCGGTATTGGCTTTTTAATTATGGCTGCTTTTTATGCGCGTCCTCTGCGCAAAAGCGGTTTAACAACAATTTCTGAATATCTTGTTATTAATTTTGGCCCGCAGGCGGGGCCTATTGCAAGCATTGCCGCTTCGCTCGGCATTTTTTTCAGTATTGTTTCCAGTTCGTTAAGTTCGGTGCATTTAATTGGCGGTATTCTGCATTTAGGCTATCTGCCTTCGGCTGCCGTTGTAGTGCTTTTGGTAATGGGTTTTGTGTTTTTCGGCGGCATTAACAGCAGCGGCATGGCCGGATTATTTAAAGTTGGCCTGATTTTCGCTACTATTTTTGTCGGCGGTTATCTGGCTTTTACGGATATGGGAGGCTTAAGCGGTATGCACGAGGCTTTTCCGGAGCTGCCGTGGTTCAGTATGTTTGGCATTGGTGCCGACCATGCGTTGTTTAATTTATTTTCCATGATTGTAGGTGTTGTTTCTACCCAAAGCTATGTGCAGTCTTTATTTTCTGCCAAAAACAGCAGGGTAGCGGCTTTGGGGTGCCTGCTTGCCGCGTGTATAGCAATTCCGGTGGGGCTGCCTTCCGTTATTATCGGCATGTTTATAAAACTGCATCATCCGGAGCTGAACAGTATTGATACCTTACCGTTCTTTTTATGCAATTATCTGCCGGAATGGCTTGGCGGTGCTGGTTTAGCAGCACTGGTGCTGTCCTGTGTCGGTTCCATTGCCGGTTTGTCGCTCGGTGTAGGCACGCTGTTCAGCCGCGATATTTTCGGTGCGGTTTTAAAAGTTCACGACAGCAAAAAGCTGCTGTGGATTAATAAACTTACGGTTCTTACAGTTACGCTCGCCGCACTTGTTTTTATTCATTCGCATCTCGATTCTTCCGTTCTGCAATGGAATTATCTTTCAATGGCTTTGCGCGGTGCAGGCGTTTTCCTGCCTATGACTGCCGTTATCTTCTTTAAAGGCATGGTTGGCAAAAAAGCGGGCCTGCTTTCAATGTTCGGCGGCATTGCATCCGGCTGCGCATGGCATTTTATTTTTCCAACATCACCGTATACTTTATTTGTAAGCTTGTTTTTCAATCTTTTGTTTTTAGTACCGTCTATTGCATATAATCTTTTGCATAACAAGAAATAATAAGGAGATTTTTAATGACTGAAAAATTTACCCATCTGCATGTGCATACGCAGTACAGTCTGCTTGACGGCGCCTCCAAAATTGATTTGCTTTTGGCGCGTGCCAAAAAACTCGGCATGGACAGCATTGCCATTACTGACCACGGCGTAATGTACGGTGCAGTTGATTTTTACCAGCAGGCGCAGAAAATGAATATCAAGCCCATTATCGGCTGCGAAGTATATGTTACGCAGTCGCGGTTTGACCGCAGCCAGCGCGGAGGCATTTACCATTTAATTCTGCTTGCCGAAAATAATACAGGCTATCATAATTTAATGAAATTGGTTTCCTTATCGCATCTGGAAGGCTTTTATTATAAACCGCGCATTGATAAAGACATTCTGCGCAAATACAGCGAGGGGCTTATCTGCCTGAGCGCCTGCATTGCCGGTGAAGTGCCGGTGAAAATACTGCAGCGCGATATTGACGGTGCGGAACGTGCCGCGCAGGAATATATTGAAATCTTCGGCAAAGAAAATTACTTTTTTGAAATTCAGGACCACGGGCTTGATGAAGAACGTGTTGTAAACCGTGAATTAAAACGCATGGCTGCCAAATTCGGCGTAGGGCTTGTTGCCACGAACGACCTGCATTATGTTGAAAAAGCTGACGCCGAAGCGCAGGACGTTTTATTATGTATTCAAACCGCAAGCACGGTGGATGACCCCAAACGCATGAAGTTTGCCAACGACGAGTATTACTTAAAAAGTTACGAGGAAATGGCGGAACGTTTTGCCGATTGCCCGGAAGCACTGGAAAATACGGTTAAAATTGCTGAGCGCTGCCATGTGGAGCTGGAGTTTGGGCATCTTTTGCTGCCGGAATTTCCGATACCGGAAAAATATGCCAATGCTACGGAATACCTGCGCGATTTGTGCCTGCAAGGCTTACCGCAGCGGTATGCCAAAGCAGACGAAAAGGTTAGGCAGCGTTTGGACTACGAACTTGACATTATTGACCGCATGGGTTATAGCTGCTATTTTTTAATTGTATGGGATTTTATTAATTACAGCCGCAAAAACGAAATACCTGTCGGGCCGGGGCGCGGCAGTGCGGCGGGTAGCATAGTTGCTTATCTTTTGGGCATTACCAATATCGACCCGTTAAAATACGATTTGCTTTTTGAACGTTTTTTAAACCCGGAACGCGTGAGCATGCCGGATATTGACACGGATTTTTGTTATGTTAACCGCGGGCGCGTGCTGGAATATATTATTAAGCGCTACGGCAAAGAGCGCGTGGCGCAGATTATTACCTTCGGCACATTGCAGGCGCGTGCCGCCGTGCGCGATGTAGGGCGTGCACTTGATTTGCCTTACAGCTTTGTTGATAACGTTGCCAAAATGATTCCGCGTGAACTTGGCATTACGCTGGAAAAAGCACTGGATACAAGCAACGATTTTAAGGCGCTATACGACAGCGATGAAAAAGTAAAACGCCTGATTGACATTGCCAAAAAGGTTGAAGGAATGCCGCGCAACAGCGGTACACATGCCGCGGGCGTTGTAATTACGCCGCGTGATTTAATTGACTGCGTACCTTTGCAGCTTTCAAACGAAGGCCTTGTTATTACCCAGTATGATAAAGATAAGGTTGAAAATTTAGGCCTTTTAAAAATGGATTTGCTGGGGCTCAGGACTTTAACCGTTATAGGTGATACGCTCCGCTATATTTACGAAACTACCGGAGAAAAAATTGATATAGAAAAAATACCGCTTGATGACGATGCAACCTGCGCCATGCTGCGGCGCGGCGATACGCAGGGCGTGTTCCAGCTTGAATCTGAAGGCATGACCAAACTCGTTATGGATTTGGCACCCGAAAAATTCAGCGATTTAATACCTCTGGTGGCATTATACCGCCCTGGGCCTTTGGGCACAGGCATGGTGGAAGACTTTATAGCCGGTAAGCACGGTACGCGCACGGCAGACATTCTGCATCCGCTTTTAGAGCCGGTTTTAAAAGATACTTTCGGCGTTATTCTGTATCAGGAGCAGGTAATGCAGATAACCTCCGTATTGGCAGGCTTTACTCTTGGCCAGGCCGATATTCTGCGGCGCGCCATGGGCAAAAAGAAAGCCAAAGAGCTGGACTCCATGAAGCAGAAGTTCATTGACGGCGCCAAACAGAACCACGGCATTGACGAAGAAACAAGTACGCAGATTTTTGCACTTTTGCAGCACTTTGCCGGTTATGGCTTTAATAAATCACATTCGGCGGCTTACGCGCTTGTAGCCTACCAGACGGCGTATTTAAAACAGCACTGGCCGACTCAGTTTATGGCTGCGTTTTTGTGCAGCATTATGAGCGACAACGATAAATTAAGCTGGTATCTCGGCGTTACCAAGCGCATGGGCATTAAAATACTGCCGCCGGACGTAAATGAAAGCGGCAGAGAGTTTTCGCCGGTTAAAGGCAATGCAATCCGCTTTGGCATGGCAGGTATTAAAAGCGTGGGCGAGCAGGTAATTGACGGCATTATAAAAGCACGCGCAAACGGCGGGCGCTTTACCTCTATTTTGGATTTCTGCAAACGTGTGCCTTCAAGGCTGATAAACAAACGCGTTATAGAAAACTTAATCAACTGCGGCGCTATGGATTCTTTTGGCGCCAAACGTTCACAGCTGCTTGCTGTTTATGAGCAGGCTGCTGATTTGGGTGCTTCTTACCAGAAAGATTCTGCCAGCGGGCAGATAGGGCTTTTTGGCGATGACCTTTTTGAAGAAGTGCAGGATATTAAACTGCCGCAGCTTGACGAAATGCCAAAAAAATTATTACTGGAAAACGAAAAGAAAATAGTTGGTTTTTATGTTACCGGCCACCCGCTTGACAGTTATTCTGCCGCGCTTGAAAACTACACGCAGATATATAAATTAACCGAAGCTAGTGAAGAAATGGACGGAAAATATTATTCCATTGCCGGGTTAATAAGCGGTGTGCGCCTGCGTACAACCAAAAGCGGCGACACAATGGCTGTTTTAACGCTGGAAGATTTCAGCGGCAGGATAGAAGTGGTTGTGTTTACCCGCCAGTATCACGAGTTTTCCTCGCTGCTGTATCAGGAAAATGTGGTTTCGGTTGAAGGGCGTTTAAAGGTGGACGAGCGCAGCGTGTCTTTGCAGGCTTCCGGTGTACGCCAGCTTAACGAAACCGGGCCTGAAATCCATTTAAAAATTACGCGCGATAAGGAAACGGGCAAAGTGCAGCAGGAAATGCGCCGCATTTTTGCAGCTTATCATGGCAGCACGCCGCTTTACCTGCATTTGCTTTCGTCCGGCAAAACAATTAAAACCGACCGCTGTTTTTGGATTGACGCCACTAACGACGGATTTTTCAAAGAAATTAAAATTTTGCTCGGCCCGGACTGCCTGCAATAACAAAGAAACAGGCAGGAGTTTAACTAAAATAATGTTTATGCTTGCAAGAGGGCGTTAAAAACTGTAAAATAGGTATGTATATAATTATGTTTATAAAGATTCTGGGAGGTCGCTTATGAATATTGTAGTATGTCTTAAACAGGTTCCGGATACTTCCGAAGTAAAGCTTAATCCGGAAACCAACACCCTTATCAGGGACGGAGTGCAGAATATCATGAATCCGTTTGACCGTCAGGCACTTGAAACTGCCCTTATTTTAAAAGATGCCAACGGTGCTAAAGTTACGGTAGTATCCATGGGGCCCCCGCAGGCTGAAGAAATTTTAAAAGAAGCAATTTCCATGGGTGCCGATGAAGCAGTGCTGGTTAGTGACCGTGCACTGGCTGGCAGCGATACTTTGGCAACAAGCTTTGCGCTTGCCGATGTTGTAAAAAGCCTTGGCGATGTAGACCTTGTTTTGTGCGGCAAACAGGCTGTTGACGGCGATACCGCGCAGGTTGGCCCGGAAATGGCTGAACATCTTGGTTTTCCGCAGGCAACAGGCGCATTAAAAGTAAGCGTTGACGGCAATAAAGTTCTGGTTGACCGTGAAAACGAAAGCAGCAGCCAGACCCTTGCTGTGGAAATGCCTGCCCTTGTAACCGTTACCAGAGCTGAAAAAGAGCCGCGTTTTGCCAGCATTAAAGGCAAAATGAAAGCAAGAAAAGCTGTTATTCCCGTTAAAACAGCAGCAGAACTCGGCATTGATACCACAATGATTGGTCTTTCCGGTTCTCCTACCAAAGTTAAAAAAGTTTTCACTCCTCCTGTTCCCGAGGTTAACAGTGAAATCATTAATGAAGAAGATACCGATAAAGCAGTTGACATGCTGATTGAAAAGCTTGTACAGGCAAATATTATTACTCGTTGAGGTGAAATGACATGGCAATTAAAATAGATAAAGAACAATGCATTGGCTGTGAATCCTGTGTTGCAACCTGCCCGGCAGGCGCGCTCAGCATGGAGGACGGCAAAGCATCCGTTAACCAGGATACCTGCATTTCCTGCGGCGCATGCGTAGGCGAATGCCCGGTTGGCGCAATCAGCATGGAAAAAGCTGAGAAAAAAGAAGTGGCTAACAGCGAAGGCAAAGACCTTTGGGTTATGGCTGAACTGGAAAAAGGCGAGCCTGTTGGCGTAACTTATGAACTTTTGGGCGAAGTTTCCGAACTGGCTGCCAAATGCGGACAGCGCTGCTGCGCAGTGCTTGTTGCTGCCGAAGCAGGAGATATTCCCCAAAAACTTATTGCCGCAGGTGCGGATGTTGTTTATACCGTAACCGGCGCCGAATATGCTGAATATAATACCGACCTTTATACAAATGCTTTCTGCGAACTGGCAGAAGCATATAAACCAAGCGCAGTAATGTTTGGCGCTACTGTTGACGGCCGTGACCTTGCACCGCGCATTGCAGCACGCTTAAAAACCGGCCTCTGCGCCGACTGCACAGGCCTTGATATTGCCGGTGACCTTGTAGAATGGACCCGTCCGGCATTGGGCGGCAATATTCTGGCAACCATTGTCTGCGACGAACACCGCCCGCAGATGGGTACCGTACGTCCCAAAGTATTTAAAGCCAAAGAAGCAGATGCTTCCAGAACCGGTGAAGTTATCAGCTATGAAGTAAAAAATAAAGTTGAATCTAAGGTAAGCCTTGTACGCAAAGAAGAAATTACCGAAGCAGGCAGCATTAAAATTGAAGATGCTGAAGTTGTATGTTCCGGCGGCCGCGGACTTGGCTGCTGCGACAATTTTAAAATGCTGGAAGAACTTGCAGCGCTGTTTGAAAACGGCAGCGTAGGCGGTTCCCGCGCAGTTGTTGATGAAGGCTGGATTGACCATGCCCATCAGGTTGGCCAGTCCGGTAAAACCGTAACGCCGAAAGTATATTTTGCTTTTGGTATTTCCGGTGCTATCCAGCATCTTGCAGGCATGAGTTCTTCCGATGTTATTATTGCCGTTAATAAAGATGCCAATGCGCCTATCTTTAAAGTAGCGCAGTATGGCATTGTCGGCGACGCCAAGGAAATTCTGCCTAAGCTTATTGCCAAAATTAAAGCATTTAAAGAAGCTTAACGGAGGTTTAATATTTGTGTGGAAAGTAGTTTATATTGCGCAGACCAAAGAGAACGCGCAGGAGATTAAAGAACTGCTTACAAACAATGGCTTTCTGATACAGATGAATGTAGCCGGAGCTAAAAAAGGTGGACAAGGGGGCGCTTATGAAATCAGCGTCCCTTACTCCGAAGCAGAAGATGCTTATGAGGTGCTTTGCGAGAACCGTTTTCGCGCGTAAGCCGGAGGAATATTATGAAAAAAACCAAAATTATCTGCACTGTGGGCCCTAGCACGGACGACGCTGCTTTACTGGCAGAAATGATGCGTTCCGGCATGGACCTGGCACGTTTTAATTTTTCGCATGGCTGCCATGAAGACCATGCGCGCCGCGTGGAATTAGTGCGCAAAGCTGCCGCCGAAGTTGAAAAACCAATAGCTTTAATTGCCGATACCAAGGGGCCTGAGATGCGCCTTGGTATTTTTAAAGAAGGCAGGGTTATTTTAAAAGAGGGCGACAGTTTTACGCTTACAACAGAAGAAATTGAAGGCACGCAGGAAATTTCCTATGTAAATTACGCCGGTTTGCCGGAAGAATTGCAGCCCGGCAACGCAATTCTTCTTTCGGACGGGCTTTTGGCGCTTGAAGTAACTGATGTTGATGTACAGGGCGGCAAAATTTGCACCAAAGTTGTGCATGGCGGCGAAATAAGCTCGCGCAAACGCGTAGCCTGCCCCGGTGTGGAACTGAAACTGCCGTTTTTGTCCGAACAGGATATCAGCGACATTACTTTTGCCGCAAAACTCGGCATGGATTATGTTGCGGCTTCGTTTGTGCAAAAAGCAGATGACGTGCTTGCCATACGCCGCGTGCTGGAAGAAGTTGGTTCTTCCATGGGCATTATATCCAAAATTGAAAACCATGCCGGTGTAAAAAATATTGAAGAAATTATTGCCGTTTCTGACGGCGTTATGGTTGCCCGCGGTGACCTTGGCGTGGAAATACCTGCCGAAGTGGTGCCGCTGGTACAGAAAAATATCATCCGCAGCTGCAACAAGGCAGGCAAGCCGGTAATTACCGCAACACAGATGCTTGAAAGCATGATTACCAGTTACCGTGCCACCCGTGCGGAAGCAAGCGATATTGCCAATGCAATTTTTGACGGTACTGACGATATTATGCTCAGCGGCGAAACAGCGTCCGGCAAATATCCGCTGGAGGCGGTACGCACGATGGCCAAAATTGCCGAGCAGACCGAAACTGCGCTTGATTATGCCCAGATTTTTAAAAACAAGGGTATTGGCGAGCGCATTCATTCAACGGAAGCCATCAGCCATGCAACCGTGCAGATTGCGCAGGAGCTTGGCAGTGACGCCATTGTAAGCATTACGGAATCGGGCTTTACGGCACGCATGCTTGCCAAATACCGCCCGGCGGCAGGTGTAATAGGCGTATCCCGCCATCCGCAGACGGTACGGGCCATGCAGCTTTACTGGGGCGTTTGCCCGGTATTGGGGCCGTGGTCTGACAATACTGACGAATTGATAGAAAGTTCCTTAAGCTGCGTTAAAAAATGCGGCCTCGTTAAAGACGGCGATAATGTTATTGTTACGGCAGGCGTTCCTGTCGGTAAGCCCGGCACGACAAACCTTATTAAGGTTGTTGCCATGAGCAGAAAACTTGTCAGCGGCGTTGGCATTGGCCTGCAATCAATTACCGGCGTGGTATGCAGATGCACAAAACCGGAAGATTTTACCGGCAAACTTAAAGCCGGGGATATACTTGTTGTTGACGTTCTGCCTGATGAAGCAGGCAAATACGCGGCAGCGGCAGGCGCTATTATTGCCGAAGAAGGCGGCCTTACTTCCACTGCAGCAATTGTTGCCGTGGGCTGCGGCGTTCCGGCCATAGTTGGTGCGTGCGGATCCATGCAGTTGCTGAAAGACGGCACAACCGTTACCGTTGATACGGTGAGCGGCATTGTGTATGAAGGCACCAGCAATATTATGTAAACAGGAGTTTTGAAATGGCAGCCGATAATGAATTGGAAAATTTAAAAACAGATTGCATTACCGCGCTGCGTAAAGGTGACGAAGATGCTTTTGATGCGGCAGCTTTAAAATTTCAGGAATCTTCAGCCGGAGATTTGCAGTTTAAAATGGAAACGCTCGGGCTGCTGGCCTGCCTGGCGTTAAAGCAGAATTACTGCCGCAGCGCGCTGAAAGCACTTAATTTATTATCTGTTTGTTCACTGGACATAGCTCCGGAGGATGCACAAACAGAAAATGTTTTTTTGCAGAATCTGCGCTATGCCGCTGTAATGGCGGCACGTACACATAATAAAGATATTTTTGCCGCTGCCGTAAGCAAACTGGCGGTGCGTTACGCTAAAAATAATTACATTAAGGAAAACACAGATGCTTTTATCAGTGTTTTGAATGCCTTGATGTTTATTGCAGCCGACCGCCGTTATACAGACATTTTGCCGATGCTGCGCTGGCTGAGCCTGCGTTTGTGCAGAAACGAAAATGTTACGGAAGAACTGCTGCTTCCGTTTCTGCGCGGGTGGGCATGCCTTGCGGCGCAGGCAGCAAGGCGAGGCTGGCATGATGCTGCAAACCAGCTTTTAAACGGCTTGTTTTACTTTTTGCTTAAACAGCGCAGCTTTACTTTAACCCGCAGCATTTTAATGTATGTTATGCTGCACATGCAGATGTACGCAGCGTGGGACGGCGTTGCCAAAGCGTTTGAAGTATATGCGCCGGTGCAGAATTTTTCGCTGGTTTTGCTGAAACAAATGTTAAAGGAAGCTGACGGAAAACTGCGCATTAAAACAGTACGTTTGCTTTTGCGCTCCTGGCGCGATTTTATTGCCGCGGCGGCGCGGCAGGCCATGGAGGACGAACTAAGCCTTTACCAGAGCTGGTTTTCGTATGGCGAAGCAAAAGAAAGCAAAAAATACCGGCAGCGCAGCCGCCTTTTTATTCAGCTTACGCTGGGTTATTGGGCAGCACAGCAGCCGCGGACCAGCAAAAAACAGCTTAAATACCTGAAAAATATTTTTGAGCAGGACCTTGTAAAAGATAAATATTTGCAGCTTTTAGAAGATGTTCGCTGAAAGAAGGGCAGTTATAAACATAGCTGCCCTTTTTGTATAATCTGTGTAAAATTTATGTATTAAATATTTTCAGGCTTTTACAAATGGTATAATAAAATTAGTTGTATTTAGGGAGGGACAAATTTATGAGTAACTATTCATTGCCGCTTTTTATGCAGGTTAAAGCAAATGCAGTTACCGACCTTAATAAAAACCTTAATTTATATATGCCAAAGCTGGTATTTGCCAAAACTTTAATTTTAACAACGGAAGGCCTGCTGCAAACGCTTGACAGGAAAGTAAAAATACTTTTAAACCAGCTGCGCGGCTATGAAATTGTAACGGTTAAAGAAAGTTCATTTGATTTTGCTGTGGAAGTGGCAAAAAAAGTTGCCATGAATAATATACGGCTTGTTATAGGCCTTGGTGGCGGAACGGCGCTTGATACGGCAAAATATGCAGCCTTTGTTGCCAACGTTGCCTATATTGCCATTCCTACTGCTCTCAGTAATGACGGTGTATGTTCGCCGGTATCGGTGCTTTTGGCGCAGAACGGACGCCGCCACTCATTTACTTCTAAAATTCCGGACGGCCTTTTAATTGATACGGACATTATTTTTGAAGCACCGCGCCTTTTGCTGAAAGCTGGCGTGGGCGATACTATCAGCAATTATACTGCTCTTTATGACTGGCAGCTCGGCTGCGACGAAAACAATGACCGCCCCAACGATTTTGCCTACATGCTTTCGGAAACGGCGTTCAACTCGCTTTTATATTCGGAAGAAAAATCGCTTACATCAATTCCGGGCATTAAAATGCTGGCGCAGTCTTTGGTGCTGAGCGGGCTTTCCATGCAGCTTGCAGGAAATTCGCGTCCCTGCAGCGGTTCGGAGCATCTGTTCAGCCATGCGATGGATGAACTTTTTGACCATAATATTCCGCACGGCATTCTGGTAGGCATGGGCAGCGTTGTTTCGTGCAAATTGCAGGGCAGGGACCATCATGTGGTGCTTGACTTTTTAAAAGCCTATGATATCAGCGTTAATCCGGCAAAACTTGGCATAACCGAAGACATGTTTATAAAGGCGTGGATGTTTGCCAAGGAAGTGCGCAAAGAGCGCTATACGATTCTTAATAAAATTAATCTTACGGAAGAACTTTTCCGGCAGCTGTATGTAGCAATGCTGGATGAATGTGAATGATGTATATTTTAAAATTTATTTTATTATGGTTGCTGCCTCCGGGCTGCATTATCCTTCTGCTGGCAGCATTAACCTTTTATCTGTTTAAGCGCAAAGCAGCCGGAAAATTTGCTGCGGCACTTATTACTTTACTTTTGTATTTTGCTTCTTTAATGCCAACGGCGTAGCTTTTAACGCATGGGCTGGAAAGCCGCTATACGCAGCCATCCGCATTAAAGGCGGATGTAATTGCCGTGCTGGGCGGAGGCGCCGTAAGCGGAGTGCCTGATGTTGACGGTGAGGGCGCACTTGCAGCGGCAGGCATGAACAGGCTGGCAACCGGCATGCGCCTGCAGAGAATGCTTGGCGTGCCGCTGATTGTAAGCGGAGGGCAGGTGTTTAAAGACAGCGGCGGCGAAGCGGAAATTGCCAAACGTGTCCTTATGGGAATGGGCGTAAAGGAAAATATGGTTTATACCGATACCAAAGCGCTTAACACCAGGCAGAACGCGCAGAATATTATTTCTGCCTCTAAGGAAAACGGATGGAAAAGAATTATTGTTGTAACGTCGGCCCTGCATATGCCGCGCTCCATGCAGAATTTTGCTGCCATTAAAGATAATGATATGGAAGTAACCGTATATCCCTGCGATTATCTTTCTTCAGGCAAAATTGTAATTTCGCCCTTCAGCTTTGTGCCGCAGGCTTATGCGCTTGATTTGACGGCAATGGCGCTAAAAGAGTATCTTGCTTTGGCTGCAGGCAATTTTTTGTAAAAATTTTACAATTTAGGCTTGCCTGCTTTAAACAGCTTGTGATATAATATTACGCGTGTAAAAATACACACGTCTGCGGATTTGCCCGCTGTCCGCAAGGTTAGGGCAGAGCTGATGCAGGCGGAGGAAAAAACAGGAGGAAAGAAAAATGGCAATTATCTCTATGAAACAATTACTCGAAGCCGGCGTACATTTCGGTCATCAGACCCGCCGCTGGAACCCTAAAATGGCTCCGTACATCTTCACTGAAAGAAACGGCATCTACATTATCGACCTGCAGAAAACCGTTAAAAAAGTTGAAGAAGCTTATAACTTCATGCGTGACATTGCTGCAAGCGGCGAAAGCATTTTGTTCGTAGGCACCAAAAAACAGGCTCAGGAAGCTATCCGTGAAGAAGCTCTCCGCTGCAACATGTTCTATGTAAACGAACGTTGGCTGGGCGGCATGATGACCAACTTCAAAACCATTCAGGGCCGTATTAAACGCCTGCGTACTCTGGAAGCAATGGAAGCTGACGGCACTTTTGACGTACTGCCGAAAAAAGAAGTTATCGGCCTGCGCCATGAAATGGAAAAACTCACCAAATATCTCGGCGGCATTAAAGATATGAAAAAACTGCCGGGCGCTCTGTTCATCATCGACCCGCGCAAAGAAAACATTGCAGTTATGGAAGCTCGCAAACTGAACATTCCTATCGTTGCAACTGTTGACACCAATTGCGACCCGGACGTTATCGACCATGTAATTCCGGCAAACGACGACGCTATCCGCGCTGTAAAACTCCTTACCGCTAAAATGGCTGACGCTGTTCTGGAAGGCCGTCAGGGTATGCAGACCGAAGAAGCTGCAGAAGTTGTTGAAGAAACCGCAGCTGCTGAAGACGCAGAATAATTTTTAAGATTTCAGGAGGAATAATAAATGGCTGAAATTACCGCTGCATTAGTAAAAGAATTACGCGAACGCACCGGTGCCGGCATGATGGACTGCAAAAAAGCCCTTGCCGCAACCGAAGGCGATATGGATAAAGCAATTGACTTTTTACGTGAAAAAGGCCTTGCTGCCGCTGCTAAAAAAGCAGGCCGCATTGCTGCCGAAGGTTTGGTAGAATCCTACATTCACGGCGGCGGACGCATCGGCGTTCTGGTTGAAGTTAACTGCGAAACCGACTTCGTTGCCAAAACCGATGCTTTCAAATCCCTCGTAAAAGATATTGCAATGCATATTGCTGCTGCTAACCCGAGCTATCTGCGCCGTGAAGAAGTTCCGGCAGCAGAACTTGAACACGAAAAAATGGTTCTTTCCGAACAGGCCCGCAACGAAGGCAAACCGGAAAAAATCATTGAAAAAATGGTTACCGGCCGTATTGAAAAATACTACAAAGAAGTTTGCCTGCTGGAACAGCCCTTCGTTAAAGATCCGGACAAAACCATCAGCGATTTAATTACCGAATCCATTGCTAAAATCGGTGAAAACATTGCTATCCGCCGTTTCACCCGTTATCAGCTTGGTGAAGGCATTGAAAAGAAACAGGAAGATTTTGCAGCAGAAGTTATGTCTTTTGTAAAATAAAACTTGTTTAATAAAGAGAACACTTTGGTGTTCTCTTTATTTTTTGCCTTTTTACAAAGATATCATAAATTATGCCTGTTAAAAAGAGGAAAAACAGACAATTTGTAGAATAGAAAATAAGATGTGTAAGTATGTAAATTTGAAGTATAGGGGGCGTGTGTTTTGGCTGAAGAAAGTAAGTTTAAACGAGTAGTTTTAAAATTAAGCGGCGAAGCCCTGGCAGGTGAGAAGGGCTTTGGCATTGACCCGGAAATTGTTGATTCCATAGCAAAACAAATTCAGGATGTTACCGAATGCGGTTTGCAGGTAGCGGTTGTAAACGGCGGCGGCAATATTTGGCGCGGACTGTCCGGAAGCTCGAAAGGTATGGACAGGGCAACTGCCGATTATATGGGGATGCTCGCAACCGTAATAAACTCGCTGGCATTGCAGGATGCACTGGAAAACCGCGGCGTGCCTACACGTGTGCAGACCGCTATTGAAATGCGCCAGATTGCTGAAACTTATATCAGGCGCAGGGCTATCCGCCATATGGAAAAAGCAAGGGTTGTTATTTTTGCGGCAGGCACCGGCAATCCGTATTTTTCCACTGATACAACCGCTGCGCTGCGTGCTGCGGAAATTGAAGCCGATGCAATTTTGATGGCTAAAAAAGGCGTGGACGGCGTATATGACAGCGACCCGGCTAAAAATCCGGACGCCAAAATGTTTGAAGAACTTGATTATATCGAAGTAATCCAGCGTAAGCTGAGCGTTATGGATTCCACGGCAATCAGCCTGTGCATGGATAACAAGATACCTATTGTTGTATTTAACATTGATAAGCCCGGCAACATTTTAAAAGCTGCTTTGGGCCAGAAGATTGGTACTTTGGTGGGAGGAAATTAAAATGGCAGAAATAAAGGAAATTTTATCGACGGCACAGACCAAAATGCAGAAAACTATTGAAGTGCTGCGCGTTGACCTTGCTTCGGTGCGCGCCGGCCGTGCCAGTGTTTCGCTGCTGGATAAGGTAATGGTTGAATATTACGGCACCCCGACGCCCGTAAACCAGGTTGCCAGCGTAACCGTGCCGGAACCGCGCATGATTGTTATTCAGCCCTGGGAGAAAAGTCTCTTGAAAGATATTGAACGCGCCATTATGAAATCCGATTTGGGCTTGAACCCGAACAGTGATGGCAGCGTTATCCGTCTTAATCTTCCTCAGCTTACGGAAGAAAGACGTAAGGAACTTGTTAAAACCGTACACAAAAAAGCAGAAGACGCACGCGTAAGCATCAGGAACCTGCGCCGCGAAGCAAACGACTCCGTAAAGAAAGCTGAAAAAGCCAAGGAAATTACGGAAGATGAAGCTAAAAAAGCTAATGATGACATTCAGAAAATGACGGATAAATTTATTAAAGAAGTTGATACCGTTATGGAACATAAAGAAAAGGAAGTTATGGAAATTTGATGGAATTTCCGAATGTGCTTGCTTTTGAAGCTGAGGCGGCAGTTAAAATTCTGCGCGAAGCGGGATACGAGTGCAGCATTGTTGTAACCGAACCGCCAAAATTTAAGGACAGGCCGCAGGAGGGCTGCCCGACAGAATATGTGGTTAGACAGCGCAAGCTGGATAACAATAAAGCAGAAATCACCGTAGTGAGAAGGTATAGGAAAGGAGGCGTACATAATGGCACTCAAAATTAATAAAGAAGAATGTGTAGGCTGCGGCTCTTGCGCTGCAACCTGCCCGGTTGGCGCAATTAAAGAAGTCGACGGCAAATACGAAATCGGCGAAGAATGCGTTGAATGCGGCGCTTGTGCAGGCGTTTGCCCGGTTGGTGCAATTAAACAACCCTGATTTATTGCATAAAACTGAAGTGGCCTCCTCTTTTTAGGGGAGGTGCCTCAGTTTTATTGCCTTTAACGGAAAGGTGATATCGTGTTTAATACATTATTTAAATTTAAAACCGGCAATAACGATTTGAATGTTGATGTTAGTGGAATAGATTTGGAAAAAGTACCGCAGCATATTGCCATCATTATGGACGGCAACGGACGCTGGGCCAAAGCGCAGGGAAAGCCGCGCACTTTCGGGCATCAGGCCGGGGCGGAAACTTTAAAAAATATAGTTAAAACTGCCGATAAGATAGGCGTTAAAATTATCAGCGCTTATGCGTTTTCTACAGAAAACTGGAAACGCCCCGTAACGGAAGTTAACTTTATTATGGAGCTTTTAAGCCGTTATTTAACCAGCGAAATTGAGGAGTTCCATAAAAACAACGTTAAAGTGCGTTTTATGGGCAGCCGTGAAGGACTGCCGGAAACTGTAAAGAAAAAAATGGAATATGCCGAAAAAGTTACTGCGGATAATACCGGCATTGTTTTAAATTTGGCTATAAACTACGGCGGACAGGCTGAAATTCTGCATGCTGTTCAAAATATTGTCAGCGATGTGCAGGGCGGCGTGCTGCGGGTTGAAGATATAGATTCACAGAAATTTGAAGATTATTTATATACCAGAGGGCTGCCGGCACCGGATTTGTTAATCCGCCCGGGCGGCGATTTGCGTATAAGCAATTTTATGCTGTGGCAGATTGCCTATGCAGAAATTTGGACAACGGAAGTATACTGGCCTGCGTTTACGCCGGAAATGTTTTTGGAAGCAGTAAAGGCGTATGGCGGGCGTGAGCGCCGTTATGGCGGTTTAATTACTAAATAAGTGGCGGTGTGGCAATGTTAAAAAGAATTATAACCGGCGTAGTTGCTTTGCCGGTAGTTATATTTTTAATTCATCAGGGCGGATATTTATTTGATGCTGCGGTTTTTGCGCTGGCAACGGTAGGTTTGTTTGAGCTCAGGAATATGGCGCGTGCAAACGGGCATGACATTTACTGGCTTTCTACCGGTATAACGGCCATCTGCCTTATTTATACGGCATCGGTATTCCGCGTGATAAGCATTTATTCTTTTATTCTGCTTCCGGCGTTTTTAATGCTGGGCTGCATTTTGGTGCTGCTTGAAGGCATGGCACGCCATCATAACGACGGCAAATGGGCTTTTAATACTGCGCTTTCGGTTATGGCAGTAGTTTATATCGGCTTTGGCTTTGCACATTTTATTTTGCTGCGTGACGCCATGTATTTTACCTCGGCAGATTTACAGGTGAGCCTGTGGGGGCTGCCTATTGACCGCGGCGAAATACTGTTCTGGGTTATTATGCTTGGAACATGGGCAAGCGATACTTTTGCCTATTTTGCCGGTTCTGCCTTCGGCAAACACAAGCTGTGCCCGTCCATCAGCCCCAATAAGTCTGTGGAAGGTGCGGTTGCCGGTTTTATCGGCTGCGTGCTTGTTATTATGGGCAGCCTGCATTATCTTAATACCGCAGGCGTATTCCAGGGCTCTTTAATGCTTTCCGTGCTTTTGGGCTTTGGCGTGGCAATTGTTGCACCTCTTGGCGATTTGGTGGAATCCGTTTTAAAACGTTCTTTCGGTGTTAAAGATTCCGGCAAAATCTTTCCGGGGCATGGCGGCGTGCTTGACCGCTGCGACAGTCTTCTGTTTGCAATGCCGGTCGGATATTATGTTTTTCTGTTCAGCGTAATGCTTAACACCTTGTTTATGTAAGCTTTTGGAGGCATGAAAATGAAGAAAATAGCCGTTCTTGGCAGTACAGGTTCCATTGGCAAACAAACATTGGAAGTTGCTGCTGCCAACCCGGATAAACTGCAGATAAAGGTTTTGGCTGCACATGTAAACGATAAACTGCTGGAGGAACAGATTGAAAAGTTTGCTCCTGATATGGCCGTTTTAACTGATGAAAAAGCTGCGCAGCGTTTAAAAGAACGCTATACCGGCAAAACTAAAATTCTGGCAGGCAGGGAAGGGCTTTTGGAAGCCGTAACCTATTACGGAATTGATACAGTGCTGGCTTCAATGGTAGGCTATGCCGGGCTTTTGCCAACGCTGGAGGCAATTAAGCATGGCAAGAACATAGCGCTTGCCAATAAAGAAACGCTTGTTGCTGCCGGCAGTATCGTTATGGCAGCGCTAAAACAGCATAATGTTTCGCTTACTCCGGTAGACAGCGAGCACAGCGCTATTTTCCAGTCGCTGCAGGGCGGCAGAAAAAATGAGGTAAAACGCCTTATTATTACTGCCAGCGGCGGGCCGTTTTTAGGAAAAACAAAGGCAGAACTTGCAGATGTTACTCTGGAGCAATGCTTAAAGCATCCTAACTGGAGCATGGGCAGAAAAATAACGGTTGATTCTTCAACGCTTGCCAATAAAGGTCTTGAAGTTATAGAAGCGCACTGGCTGTTTGACATGCCTTATGATAAAATAGATGTTGTTGTACATCCGCAAAGCATAGTTCATTCCATGGTGGAATTTACAGATGGTTCCGTGATTGCGCAGATGGGGCTGCCGGATATGCGTCTGCCCATACAGTATGCGTTTTCGTATCCCGAGCGTTATGATAATGCTTTTGGGCAGCTTGATTTTGTAAAAGCGGGAACGCTTACGTTCCTTGCTCCTGATACCGAAGCATTTCCTGCCCTTAAAATTGCCGTTGAATGCGGACGGCAGGGCGGAACGCTGCCGTGTGCTTTTAACGCAGCCAACGAAGAAGCCGTTTACGCATTTTTAGACGGAAAAATTAAATACATGGACATAGTTAAAACCATAGAGCATGTTGTCGGCAGACATCAGAATATTTTGCAGCCGGTGCTGGAAGATATTGAAAATGCAGATGCTTCTGCAAGATGTGCCGCAAAGGATTTTTTGAGTAACTTGTAAAAAATACAGGAGGGTTTTTGTGATAACTATATTGGCTGCCCTGTTTGTTTTTGGCGTACTTGTAACGGTACACGAATTTGGGCATTTTATTACTGCTAAAATGACGGGGATGCGGGTTGATGAGTTTGCAATAGGCTTTGGCCCGAACATTATTCAGAAAAAATACGGAGAAACGCTGTACAGTTTAAGAATCATTCCATTAGGCGGTTATAATAAAATTGCCGGTATGGAACCGGATGAACCTGCCGATGAAGGTGCGTTTAAATCAAAACCCATTCCTTCAAGAATGCTTGTTATTCTGGCGGGCGTTTTAATGAATTTTATATTGCCTGTGGTGCTGTTTACCGGTATTTTTGCCGTTAACGGGCTTGATTTGCCTGTTGACAAGCCGGTGCTTGGTGGGGTAATGCCCGGCAAAGCTGCCGTTGAAGCGGGGTTGCAGCCCGGCGACCGTATTGTTGCGGTAGGCGGAAAACAGGTTGCAACGTGGAATGACATGGTGCTTGAAATAAACAGCTACGGCGAAAAAGAAGTAGTATTAAGCGCCGAACGCAACGGCGTAACCAGGGATTATACCTTAAAACCGGAATATGATAAAGATTACGGCAAGCCTTTGGTTGGTATTTCGCCGCAGATTGAGCATAAAAATTTCAGCATTTTTGAATCGCTTAAAATGGGCTTTAAGTATACCGAATATATTACTTTGATGATGCTGGACGGCTTGTATAAAATTGTTACCGGTGCTGCTCCGGCAGATGTAACAGGGCCTATCGGCATAGCAAAAATTGCCGGTGAAGCCGCAGAAAATGGCTGGATGCCGCTTTTGAACCTTACGGCGCTTTTAAGCATTAACCTTGGCATTATTAATTTGCTGCCGCTGCCTGCGCTGGACGGCGGGCATTTTGTGCTGTTGATTTTAGAAGCCCTGCGCGGAAAACCGCTGGGAGAAAAAGCTGCGACAATGATTCAGAGCATTGGCGTCGGGCTTATTTTAACTTTAACCGTGTGGGCTGTTTTCAGTGATATATCCAGATAAAGAGGTGGCCTGATGGAACGCAGGAAAACAAGGCAAATTCAGTTGGGCAATGTAAAAATAGGCGGCGGTGCGCCTGTTGCAGTGCAGTCGATGACTAATACGCATACTGACGATGCTGCGGCGACGCTGGCACAAATTAACCGCCTTGCCGAAGCCGGCTGCGATATTGTGCGCTGCGCCGTACCCGATATGGCAGCTGCAGAAGGCTTGAAGGAAATTGTAAAAAAAAGCCCGATACCGGTAATTGCCGATATTCATTTTGATTATAAACTGGCTTTGGCGGCTGTTGATGCAGGAGTAAGCGGTTTGCGACTTAACCCCGGCAATATCGGCGGTGAAGATAAGGTGCGTGCCGTTGTGGAAGCGGTGAAGCCGTTAAACATCCCTATCCGTATAGGAGTCAACGCCGGTTCGCTGCCGAAAGACTTACTGGAAAAATATGGGCATCCTACGCCGGAAGCACTGGTAGAGGCTGCCTGGCGCCATATCCGTATTTTGGAAAGTATGGATTACCGCAACATTAAAATTTCGCTTAAAGCGCATGATGTGCCGCTGACGATAGCGGCTTACCGCCTGCTTGCTTCGCAGTGCGATTATCCGCTGCATGTAGGCATTACCGAAGCCGGTACAATTAATTCCGGCATTATAAAATCGGCAGTCGGCATTGGCACGCTGCTTGCGGAAGGTATTGGCGATACCATAAGGGTATCACTTACCGGCGACCCGGTGCAGGAAGTTAAAACCGGCTTTGCTATCTTAAAAGCACTGGGGCTGCGTGAATACGGACCGACGCTTATTTCGTGCCCAACCTGCGGCAGAACGAGAATTAACCTTGAAAAGCTGGCACTTACTGTGGAGAAAAAGCTGGACGGCATTACCGAACCCATAACAGTTGCCGTTATGGGCTGCGTTGTAAACGGCCCCGGTGAAGCGCGTGAAGCTGATGTCGGCATTGCAGGCGGCATAGGCGAAGGGCTGCTGTTCCGCAAAGGGGAAATTCTCCGCAAAGTTAAAGAAGAAGAAATAGTTGATGAATTATTTAAAGAAATAGATAAAATTTTGATGGAAAGGAAGAATAAATAATGAGAGTATCGCAAATGTACGCTCCTACTTTAAGGGAAGTTCCTGCTGAAGCGGAGGTTGTCAGCCATCAGCTGATGCTGCGCGCAGGTTTTATCCGTAAAGCTGCCGGAGGTGTTTACAGCTATCTGCCGCTGGCATGGCGCGTATTGAAAAAAATAGAAAATATCGTCCGTGAGGAAATGGATGACGCAGGCGCACAGGAACTTTTGATGCCTATTGTTCAGCCTGCGGAAATCTGGCAGGAGAGCGGCCGCTGGGATGTATACGGCCAGGAAATGTTCAAACTGATGGACAGACACGAAAGACCGTTCTGCCTTGGCCCGACGCACGAAGAAATGGTAACAACGCTTATCCGCCAGGATGTGCGCTCCTACCGTCAGCTTCCGCTGAATGTTTACCAGATTCAAAATAAATACCGCGATGAAAAAAGACCGCGTTTCGGCCTTTTGCGTGGGCGCGAATTTATCATGAAGGACGCTTATTCTTTTGATAAGGATGAAGCAGGCCTTGAGGTTTCCTATAAAAAAATGTATGATGCGTACAATAATGTGTTTACGCGCTGCGGTTTAAACTTCCGCCCGGTTGAAGCTGATTCCGGCGCTATTGGCGGCAGCGGTTCGCATGAATTTACCGTAATTGCAGGCAGCGGCGAAAATGAAATTGTTTTCTGCAGCGTATGCGATTATGCGGCCAACGTTGAAAAAGCAGAACTGAAGCCGATTGAAGCAGCTGCTGAAGAAGTTAAGGAAAAAGAAAAGGTTGTAACTCCGGACTGCAAAACCATTGCCGATGTGTGCGCATATCTGAACCTGCCGGTTGACCATTCCGTTAAGGCAGTAGCTTATAACAGCAACAAGGGTTTAATTCTTTGCTTTGTACGCGGCGACCACGAAGTTAACGAAATTAAAATTGTTAATACCTGCGGTGTACTGGAAGACAGCCTGGAAATGGCTTCCGAAGAACAGCTTGCGGCAGCAGGAACCATTGGCGGTTACATGGGCCCTGTTGGCATTGATTTGAAAAAAGCTACCGTTGTAGTTGACAGCACCGTTATGAATATGCACAATATTTGCTGCGGTGCAAACGAAGAAGGCTATCACTTTGTAAATGTTGAGCCTAAACGCGACTTTAATGTTACTTATGTTGCTGATATCCGCATGATTCAGGAAGGCGACCCGTGCCCGCACTGCGGCGCTCCTGTTGTTAAGGCACGCGGCATTGAAGTTGGCCAGGTATTTAAACTTTATACCAAATACAGCGACGCACTGCATGCAACCTTCCTTGATGAAGAAGGCAAGGAACGCCCGATGGTAATGGGCTGCTACGGTATAGGCGTAAGCCGCACCATGGCTGCAGCTATTGAGCAGAACCATGACGAAAACGGCATTATCTGGCCTGTTGCCATTGCTCCGTATGAAGTTTTGGTTGTGCCTATGAACGCTAAAGATAAGGAATCGTGGGATAAGGCAGAAGAAATTTATCAGCAGCTTAAACGCGCAGGTGTGGAAGTTGTTATCGACGACCGCAATGAACGCCCGGGCGTAAAATTTAAAGATGCTGATTTAATCGGTTATCCGCTGAGAGTTGTTGTTGGCCCGAAAACTTTAAGCAGCGGCCAGCTGGAAGTTAAAATCCGTAAAAACGGAGAAATTAAATACCTGCCGCTTGAAGGCGACTATGTTGAAGAAATTAAAAATATTCTGGCAGGATTGATGGCTAAATAATAAAATTTTGGAGGTGTCTCTATGGATCAGTTTTTGCTGAGTCCCCATAACTGGGATATGATCCTGCGGCTGCTTTTAGCAACCGTATTAGGAGGCGCTGTAGGTATAGAACGCGGCAGCGGCGACCGCCCTGCCGGGTTCAGAACCCATATACTTGTCTGTACCGGTTCGGCACTTATAATGCTGGTTTCCATGTATGGCTTTGACGACACTTATGTGAGCGGCATAAGCAATGCCAATAACAGGGACTCTGCGCGTATTGCGGCGCAGGTAGTAAGCGGCATCGGCTTTTTGGGTGCCGGCACGATTATGCATGAAGGCGTTACCGTGCGCGGGCTTACCACGGCGGCAAGCTTGTGGATGGTTTCTGCAATAGGGTTGGCGGCAGGTGCCGGAATGTATGTAATAAGCATTGTTGCCACGGCTATTATGCTTATCACGTTGGTTTCGTTCCGCAGCTGGGAAAAGCGTTTTGCCAGTTCCAACCGCAATTCGCGCCGTTATATCCGCATTGTTGCCAATAACGAGCCGGGCATTATAACAAATATTACTTCGTATTTGTCCGAAAACGATATAAAAGTAAAAACAATGAACGTAAAAAATAATTCTCAAAAAAATGAGGTAATTCTGGAGCTTTATTTAAAAATTGGCAGGGAAACCGATAAAGACGGTTTTGCCCGCGGATTGCAGAGAATTTCCGGAATTATTACTGTAGAAAATTTAAGTTAAGTTAAGTTGTTTTATGAAAGGTAAAGGTAATGAAGGCTAAATATTGCATTGTTCCCGATACAGCTAAGTTTTTTGAATTTTTAGCCGGATTGTCCTTTTCGGAGTCAGACCTTTTGCATACCAGGCTGATACGTCCGCAAAAGATTTTTGTTGATGTTGAACAGTCCGAATGGGTAATTGAGTATAAGGCTGCTGCTCCGGTAGAAGAAAGGCTTGCTTTAGCAGTGGCTGACAAATTGGCCGCTGCTTTTTCTTTGCATAAGGTAGAACTTTCCTGCTGCAATGCGGAGGTTAATATTAAAACCGAAACGGAAGAAATTCCGCTGCCGCCGGAGCCGCCTGAAGAAACGGAGTTTGTTGTTACAAATTGCAGCGGGCAGCCTATACCAGAAGAAATACCCTTGCCGGAAGAACCGCCGCAAAACGATTTGGAAAGTTACCACTATGAAGAAAACGGCAGCTGCGGCAGTGAAGCAGATGCTGATTTTGCACGCGCGTATGAATTGCTGTACGGAAACGGCGGCAAAGGCAAAAACGGCAATGGTGTTATCTGGGGCAAGAATTTCAGGGGTGAACCCCGTCCGCTTGACGATATAACAGAAGAAGAAAATAATGTTGTTGTGGAAGGCCAGTTTGTAAAATGCTTTGACAAAGACGGCGTGCTTACTTCTTTTAACGAGCGTGAACTGCGCACCAAACGCGTTAAGCTCAGCTTTAATTTGAGCGACGATACAAACGGCATTTTCATCAATATGTATTTTCAAACGCTGGAAGAATGCCATAAGTTTAAAAGTTTAATCAAGCCGGGCGTGTATCTGCGCATTATGGGCGATGCAAAGCGTGACCGTTACGCTTTTGACGAAATGACTATCGAGCCTAAAGGCATTATGCTGATTGAAAAAGAAGAACGTATGGATAATGCCGAAGTGAAAAGGGTAGAACTGCATTGCCATACCAAAATGAGCAAAATGGATGCCCTGACGCCGATGGAAGATTTGGTTAAAAAAGCAATTAAATGGGGGCATAAAGCTCTTGCCATTACCGACCACGGTGTTGTGCAGGCATTTCCGTTCTGCTATGATGCCGCAGAAGGCAGTGATTTGAAACTTATTTTTGGCATGGAAGGATATTTGTTGGGTGATAGCCAATTAGAAAGTGTTGATTTGGAACCGGCAGACAGCCTTAAACCAGTAAAAATTAAAAGAAAGAAAAATACTTTATACCATATTATTATTTTAGCTAAAAATGAAGCTGGTTTAAGAAATTTATATAAACTGGTAACATTTAGTCATTTAAAATATTATGATGGTGGAAATAAACGTCCGGCATTGCCGCGAAACCTTATAGAAGAATGCCGTGAAGGTTTGCTTTTGGGGTCTGCCTGCGTTGCAGGTGAATTATATTCTGCTGTGGCTGCAAACAGAAGCGATGAAGAATTACTGAAAATAGCTTCTTTCTATGATTATCTGGAAATTCAGCCGTTAGGGAATAATATGTTTATGGTACGTGACCCTAAATTTAATTGTACGGTTGAAGATTTAAAAAATCATAATCGTAAAATTTACGAAATAGGTAAAAAACTTGGGAAATTAGTAGTTGCCACCTGTGACGTGCACTTTTTAAACCCGGAGGACAGCAAATACCGCACAATTTTGCATGGAGTACAGCATTGGAAAGATGCAGAAGAACAAGCGCCGCTGTATTACCGCACGACGGAAGAAATGCTGGCGGAGTTTGAATACCTCGGCAAAGATATTGCTTATGAAGTTTGTGTAACCAACCCCAACAAAGTTGCGGATATGGTTGATAAAATAAAACCTGTGCCGGACCGTGACCAGCTTTATTCGCCGTCCATACCGGGCGCAGTAGAGGCGCTGCCAAAAATGGTTTACGATAAGGCGCATGAATGGTACGGTGACGAATTGCCGGAAATTGTTGCCGAGCGTATTAAAACAGAACTTGATTCTATTATTAACAACGGTTTTGCTATTTTGTACTACATTGCGCATAAGCTGGTGCGCAAATCGCTTGATGACGGCTACCTGGTAGGTTCCAGGGGTTCAGTTGGTTCGTCGCTTGTTGCAACACTGATTGACATTACAGAAGTTAATCCGCTGGCACCGCACTACCGCTGCCCTGAATGCCGTTACAGCGAGTTCTTTACCAATAACGAATATGCTTCCGGTTTTGACCTGCCGGAGAAAAACTGTCCGCATTGCGGTACACCTATGTGGCGCGATGGGCATAACATTCCGTTTGCGGTATTCTTGGGCTTCCACGGCGATAAAGTACCTGATATCGACCTTAACTTCTCCGGTGAATATCAGCCGGTAGCGCATAAATACACCGAAGAATTGTTCGGACGAGATAATGTTTGCCGTGCCGGTACGATATCGACGGTGGCAAGCAAAACAGCCTTTGGCTATGTTCGTAAATATTACGAGGAAAAAGGCTTAACCAAGCATCCGGCTTATATGGCGGGGCTGGTGGAAGGCATTGCCGGGCTGAAACGTACAACCGGCCAGCACCCGGGCGGCATTATGGTTGTGCCGCGTAATATGGATATTCACTATATTACGCCGATGAACCATCCGGCTGACGAACGCGACAGCACGACCGTTACCACTCACTTCGATTATCATTCCATTAACGACAGGCTGGTTAAACTCGATATACTCGGCCATGATGACCCGACGGTTATCAAGCTGCTGGAAGAATTTACGCATATCAAGCCGACTAAAATTCCTATCGGCGACGAAGCTACAATGTCTATTTTCCGCAATACGGAAGCGCTAGGCGTAACGCCGGAACAGATTAACAGTTCTGTTGGCACCTACGGTATACCGGAGTTTGGCACGCGTTTTGTACGCCAGATGGTAGAGGATGTACAGCCGAAAAACTTCGGGCAGATAGTCAGGGTTTCCGGTTATTCGCATGGTACTGACGTATGGCTGAACAACGCGCAGGACTTGATTAAAGAAGGCAAACCGCCTGAAGATACAATTGCTACGCGCGATGATGTTATGACAAACCTTATTGCCATGGGCGTAGAACCGAGCCTTGCGTTTAAAACGATGGAATATGTGCGTAAGGGCAAGGCTGCAAAAAATGGTTTGGAGCCTAAAATGCTGGACGCAATGAAGGCTGCAAAGGTTCCGGAATGGTTTATAAATTCCTGCCAGACCGTTAAGTATTTGTTCCCTAAAGCACATGCCATAGCCTACGTTTTAATGGCTTACCGCATTGCTTACTGCAAGGTGCATTATCCAAAAGCTTTTTATGCTGCTTATTTCAGCGTGCGTGCGCCGGAATTTGATGCGGCCTATATCGCTAAGGGCAAAGAATATATGAAGAAATTTATTAAAGATGTATATGCACAGGGCGGTAAGGCAAACAACAGGGATAAAGATACCGTAACCTATTTGGAGCTTGCTGTGGAAATGATGGAACGCGGGTTGGAATTTGAACCGATAGATTTGTATAAATCGCATCCGACACGCTTTTTGCCTACGGAGAAAGGCGTGCGCATACCGCTGGCAGCACTCAGCGGCATTGGCACAAGCGCAGCGCTCAGCATTGACGAAGCGCGCAGCAGCGGCGTGCCTTTTATTTCGCAGGAAGATTTGCGTGTACGTTCCAAAGTATCAAAATCGGTAATAGAAAAACTGGCTGAATACGGCACATTAAAAGACCTGCCGGAAAACGACCAGATAGATTTGTTTTAAAAATTAAGGCTTAACTGTAATGGTTAAGCCATTTTTTATTGCTGCGATTAAAATGGTACAGCATATTTGTTATGCTAATAAAAAATAAGAAAGGGTGAAATTTATGCTGTACTATGAATTTAGTTGTAATTTTACCGCCAATATGAAAAAAGTTTTGAAAAAAAGGGGATTTTTAAAAGAAAGCGGAGATGTTGATTTTAATAAACTAAATAATTATTATGCCATGCTTTTAAATGATAATGAAAATATGGACTTAAGATTTTATGATTTGGAAAATGATGGCATAAAAGGATTATTTAAAATTAATTTTAATGAAATTTGCCAAAATAAACCTGAAGCCATTTTAAAGACAGAACTTACTAAAATTTTTTATACTTCAAATTTAAATATTGATTTTATTAAAGAAATTAAATTAGAAACATATTTAAAGCGCTTTCAATGGGGTAAAAGTTTAGTAGCTATACGTTTTCCGAATAGCGGTAAACTTGTAAATATAGAAAATTCATATTTGTTTTCATTTAGTTGCGGTATAAGTGAGTACTTGATTAAGAAAACTGATTATAATGAAAATGAAATAATGGATAAAGTACGAAAACTATTAATAGATTTGAAATTTGAAAATGAAATAAAACGAATTTATAGAACAGGGATTTTAAAAAATTTTTACGGACATCCAGTTCATTATCTTATTAATAATGAGAATACAAAAAGAATATATAATATAATTGAATGTCTTACGGAAGCTTTGTACGCTAACAAAAGAATAAAGAGTAGGAGAATAATATTTGTTAATGATTTATATATACCCTCTTTTGAATATGACGAGTATAATTTTGAAGAATTGTTAAAAGACAACGAAGGAGGAACAGTTGTTATTTTTTTTAACAAAAACGATAACGAAGAAGAACAAAACCGTAATTCTGATTATTTTAAATCATTAAAGATGTTTTGGAACATGCTGGTCAGATATAAGAATAAAATACAGTTTATTTTTGTTGATATTCCGGACGATATTATTTTTGACAGGCAGAGTAAAAATTCTATTTGTTTAACAACACTTTCCGATGGAGTTATTTCAGGTAAAAATGCTAAAATTTATATTAGAAATAAAATATCGGAATTTGGTTTTGAAAATTCCGAAAATACTTTTAATTATGATAAAATATTATATAATGGGCAATATAGTATATTTGAAGTAGATGAACTTATAAAGTTATGGCAGGAAGATGTTTTAAAGAAAAAGATTTTCGGCCTTTATAATTAAAGAAATGTAAGGAACAATACAAAAGGCTGGTGAATTTTATGCCGGAAAATAACAAACTGAAACTTTTATATATTTTAGAAATGATGAAAAAGACAGATGAATTTCATCCGCTTAATTCAACACAGATAAAAGAAAAATTAAAAGCCTATATGATTGACGCTGAAAGAAAAGCTATAAGCCGCGATATAGAATGTCTGGAAGATGCCGGTTATTCCATTATAAAATGTGCTAATCATAATAAAGGCTGGTATATGACAGACCAGGATTTTGAGGATTACGAGCTGAAAATATTGGCTGATGCTGTTGCTAAAGCACAATTTTTAACTGTAGAAGATACAAGAAAACTTATAAAAAAAATTAAAAAACTTGCTACGGCGGAAGGTGAAAAAATTATCGACCGTACAACTTTTGTTGATGAAGATTTAAAGATTGCCGATAATAAATTTAAACTAAAATTTGATTTATTGATACGTGCAATAACCGCCGGAAAGCAGGTGCAATTTCAGTACCGTAACGAAAAAGCAAATGATAAAAAAATAATGCGGCGCAATGGCTATGTTTATAAGGTCAGTCCATATTACGTATTTCTGTCAGGGACGGAATATTTTTTGCTGGCAAATCCTTCAACGCATAATCATTTAACAGTTTTTAAAATTGATTTACTTGAAAATTTGACATTACTTGAAGAAAAAGTTCGTATTCAGGATGAAATAGAAGAACTTAATGAACTTACTAATGGTAAAACAATAGAAAAATTTTTACGCAGCAGCGTTAATATGTGGATTGGTAATTTTATAAGTGTAAAGCTAAAATGTAATCATGGGTGCCGCCGCGAAATTTTAAAAAAATTCGGTGTTAATACTTTTATTATAAACAATAAAGACGGTACTTTTAACGCTTCTGTAAAAGTAAGTGACAGCCCTGGTTTTTATCAATGGCTGGCTTCTTACGGAAAAAATATTATTATAAGTGAACCGGAAGAAATAAAACAAAAATACATTCAATATTTACAAGGAACATTAAAAAATTACTTATGAGCAGGTGAAACTATGAAAATTACAGTACATAGAGGTATGGACCAAATAGGCGGCAACGTAATAGAAATTTCTACGGATAAAACAAAAATTTTATTGGATGCCGGGCTGAAACTTGAAACACTAGGAGATAAAGAAATTATAAAAACTGAAGATGTTGCAGAAACCGAATTGGATTTAGAGAAACTTCTTAGTGAAAATGATTTTTCTGCAATATTCATTTCGCATTATCATGCAGACCATGTCGGGCTTTTAAGTTTGGCTAAAAACTTGCCTCCGGTATATATGGGAAAATTGGCTTACGATATTTTTAAAGTTACGGAAGAATATAAAAATAATATTGTGAATTTTATACCGGCCAGGTATCTTTATGACAGTAAACCAATAGTAGTTGGCGATATAAGAGTAACGCCTGTTTTTGCTGACCATTCTGCATGCGATGCTTATTCGTTTATTATTGAAGCTGAAAATAAAACGGTAGTATATACAGGAGATTTCCGTGGCAACGGAAGAAAAAACTTTAGCAGTTATCTAAATAAAATGCCTCAAAATGTTGATGCAGTTATATGCGAAGGTACAAATGCCGGTAAAGATGGCGTTAATTTGAAAGAAGCAGAATTGGAAAATAAAATGGCGGATGTAATGGAAAATGCCAATCAGGTATTTGTATTAATGTCTGCACTTAATATTGACCGCGTTGTTACAGTTTATAAAGCTGCGAATAAAGTAAAACGCATAATGCTGCAAGATGTTTATATGAGCCTGGTAACCGATCTTTGCGGCAATAATATTCCTAATCCGCGCACATTTAATAATGTGTATTCTTTTACTTCTAAAGGAATGGATGAAGAAGAATACAGTAAATATTTTGCCTGTTACGGAAATAAAAAGATGGGTGAAAAACTAATTGCCGATAAAAAGTTTGTAATGTGTGTACGCAGCAGTTTTAAAAATTACTTGCAAAAACTTAACAGTATAAAACCACTTTCCGGCAGTGTTTTAATTTATTCCATGTGGGATGGTTACAAAAATCAGAAAACTATTAAAGCGTTTTTAGACTTTGCTCAAAGCCTTGGTATGAAGATAGTTGACGTTCATACCAGTGGGCATGCAGATTGTAATGATTTGGAAAGATTTTTAGAAAAGATAAATCCGCAGTATATTATACCGGTACATACAGTGAATACAGAGTGGTTTGTAGAAAAGTACGGTACTGAAAAGGTTGTGAGAGATAAAATATTTATTGTTTGAAGAAGGAATTAATTATAATTTGGTGAAAAGATATTTATCTGGATATTTTATAAAATTATTATGAACGGAGTGATTGGAATGCCAATTCAGCATGAGAAAGATACCTTTTTAAAAAATTTTTTAGAGGGAGATGGAGATGCTTATAATAGAAAAGAAGTAAATTATACAGGAATTGTAAAAAACGGAACGGAATCTTATAAAGACTTATTAGCTGAATTAATTTTAGAAAAATATAAAACATTAAGTGAAAAAGACTTTATTAAATTTTTAATTCCTGAAAATTTTCCTGTAATGGAAAATGAAAAAGAGTTTACTCCTATTCATGATTTTGAAAAAATTGAAATTAACAATGATTCTGGCAGGAATGAAGAAAATATTGCTAAGAGTATTTTTAAAAATGGCTTTAAAGGACAAAGTTCGCTGAAAGTATCAGATTATCAAGTACCTGTAAATTGGGTTGATAAAGGAAATGTTCATGGTAAGATTGATATAATTTTAGTTGATGAAAATAATAAAATTATACTTAGTGAATTAAAAGATGAAAAAAGTCAGGAAACTTTATTGAGAGCTGTTTTGGAATTGAAAACTTATATGTTAAAAATTGCTATGAACGATTCGGCTTTGAATAGGATTCAAAAAACATATAGCAAATTTGATGATACTCTGGTTTTGCCAGAAATTATACCTGCAATTATTTTATGTAACTATAAAGAAGATATTCAGCAAGTAAATAGCAGAGGTCAAATCAATGTATTGAATCAGCCGCTTTTTGATTTTAAAGAGATGAAAAAAGAGGATGCTTTATATCAGTTATGTAAAGCGTGGAATATTGAGTTTTTTGAATTAACTATTGATAAAAAAGGAGAAACGGACGGACAGCGTGATTATTATAAAGATGAATATACTTTAAAACATTTGATATATTGATAGCTTAGTAGAATACCACAAAAATTGTTTATTAAACAGTTTTTGTGGTATAATTTTTGCAAAAATACAGGTTTAATTTTTATGTGAATGATAAAAATATTGAATAAAAGAATTTTGAATAGAGGTGATAACCATGCTGAAAAAAGCCGTTATATTTACAGCGCTGTTATGCTTTGGCATCGGTAATTTGTGTTTTGCTGACAGCAGCCGTATGCTTGATAAAAATACTGAACTTCATCCGCAGGGGTGGAGTGTAGGTGAAACAATTAAGTTTAAAAAGAAAACCGCTGTGCGTTTAAATGACATCGGTGAATTAATCAGCGGAACGCTTGCTGATGATACTTACCTTCGCCCGCAGGGATGGCAGCGCATAATTAACGATAATTATTTTGTTTCCGCTTATACAGGCGGGGCGTGGTTTCCGCGGCATCACCGTTACTGGCCGGGCAGCATTTACAATATTGCTTTGCCAAGCTACGGGCATTTGCGTTATAAGGATGACACTGCCGTTACTTTTAGTAAGCAGGGCACGGTTTTAAGCGGAACAATAGCTTCGCGGGCAACTGTGAGCCTTGGCGAAGGGCAGTATGGGTTTGTAACTTTTGCGGATAGTTCAATTTTGGAATTTTACGATAACGGCGCAGTGAAGATGGGGACACTGAATGAGGATACCCAGCTCAGGCCGGCTTTTTGGGAGCAAAACATGGCGGATAACAGCAACGCCGGTTTTGTGGAGTTTAAAAAAGATACCTGCGTTTATTTTGATGAAAACGGGCTTGTAACTGCCGGAACAATAAAAGAAGCCGCACCGTGGAAAACGGGCGGCACAGTTACAACGCTTACAGAAAAAACTGAATATAAATTTACTGAAAACGGCGCTGAAAAAACGCCTGAAACTAATCCTTCAAAGTAAACTTCCATGCGCAGTGGCAGGTATTGTCGGTAATATCGGGGTAACAGCTTAAACATTCGCAGGTAAAGCGGCTGTCGATAGTTTTGGCAAAACCGCTGTATTCAATAATGCCAACAGCTTTGCAGGGGTGCAGCGGCATGTTTTTGCTGCTGCGTGCGTGCTGTACGCGGCATTCCGTAGTGCGGTATATTAATGTATTGCCTTCGGTAATAATCTCATCCCGGTTAATATTGGCGTAAAGCCGCAATTTTAAGGCCTGCTTAAGGCCTTCTATGCCGGGGTGTTCCGGCAGGTTTAAAAAAGTTTTTATGCGTTTGGCTTCGATTACAGTAAATTTTTCCCAAATGGCACAGTCATGTTCCATGGCTTCATCCATGCCGTATTTGCGCTCTATAGATTGAAACCATACGCCGTCCATGGCAAGCCAGTTTTTGCAGTAGCCTTCAATCAGTTCTATTAATTGCTCTTTGCTGTAATTTTTTAAAGTTTCGTTAATCATAAATCCACCCCGCTTTTACGTTTATTATAGCGGTAAAAGTATCAATCCCACCTGTTTAAAATATCTTTAATAATTTCTTTTTCGCTTTTGCGGCGTTTCTTTTCAAAATTGCGGTAATTATTGTCACGGTGGTCGGTGGAGTAATCGGCGTAATCGAAATCGTCATAGTCACGCTCGTAGCTGCGGTTGTAATCGCCGTGCCCGTCATCAAACATTAACGGATTTATGCTTACGCTGTATTGGTAAAAATTATAATTTAACATGGCTGCCTCCTCAAAACTATTCTGCTTTTAGTATAGCGTTATTTTAGTGGTTTGTAAAATTTATTAATGTTTAACAGGTAATATAAGCAGTGCAAAAATATAATGCCTGAAGCTCTTGTTATCAGCAAAAACAGCCCGCTTCTTATCTTAAACACCGCTGATTTATATACTATTAACGAAAAATTTCATATTATACAAATATTGCGGAGGTTTAATTTAAAATCCGACTTAAAATGCCGGATTTTTTGTGCGTCAGGCTTGCAATATTTTAATTTATAGGATATGATAAAGCGTATGCTGTTTTTTGTATAGAATTTTACATATTTTTATTGCTTGGCTGTATTTGCAGGCAGGAATAAAAATATATTTTGTCTGATTTTTAGTGACTGATGAGTCGGAAACTATGGCGGTACTTGGCCGGGCATGGTATAATAAGCTTATAATTCTTTTAAGGAGTATGACGATGCCGCAGTTAATGACAAAAGAAGAAATTCATGAATTTGGTTTGCAGATTTTGAGCCGTTATCTTGAGGCCAATGCTTACGAAATAGAAATGATGCATCCCAATATGCAGATGTTTCCGCATATTATAGCCAAAAAGAACGGACAGCTTGTGTTTATCATTGCGGCAACGGATGTTTATCCTAATAAAGGCTCTTTTGCCGACAGTGAAAAGGCAGCGCTTTTGGAAAATGCCGCTAAGTTTGACGCGCAGGCAGCATGTGCATATCTTGGCATAGCCAATGCAGCCGGTGCTAAAGCGAAAGATAAGGAACTGTGCGGCAAGGCATATAAAGATGCAGATTTTTTAACCGATTTTGGCGGTTTGGAATTTATATATTTTAAAGACTGAGGTGACGGCATGGATTTGTTGAAAGTTGATACCGAAAAATGTGTTAAGTGCGGGCTTTGCGTACAGGCCTGCCCGTCCTGCATTTTATCTATGGGGGAAGATGGGCCGAAATGTGATTTTGACCGTGGCTGCATGAGCTGCGGGCACTGCGTTGCCATTTGCCCTATGGGCGCGCTTGATAACAAATATGCGCCGCTGGCAAAGCAGAAACCTTTGCCGATGCCGGTTCTGGACAGTGAAACTGCATATAATTTTTTGCGTATGCGCCGCAGTGTGCGCCTGTTTAAACCGGAACCTCCTTCTGAGGAAGAAATTGTAAAGCTGCTTGATGTGTGCCGCTATGCGCCTACTGCCGGTAATTCGCAGGGTATGTATTATATCGTTATCCGCGATAAGGAAAACATTAAAAAGATTGCTGATGCAACAGCAGAATGGATGCAGCAGGAGATTGACGCAGGCAGCAGCGACAAACGTTATTTTACAACTGTTTTGCGTGCGTATAATGACCGCGGACAGGATATCATTGCCCGCAATGCACCGATGCTTATTTTTGCAACGGCAAAACGCCTTAACAGAACCGGCGTAAGCAATGCTGAGCAGGCTTGGGCTTATGCAGAACTTTTTGCGCCTACAATCGGGCTTGGCACAACCATTGCCGGGTTTATCCAGACCTGCGGCATAGCAGGCTACCAGCCGCTTTTGGATTTGGTAGGCGTGCCGCCTAAGTTTAAAATTTGCGGCACTTTAATGGTAGGGCATCCTAAATATAAATTCCAGCGCATGGTAGAACGCCAGCATTTAAAAGTAGAATTTAAGTAAATAAAAATTTTTTAACGGTACAGTTACAAGCTGTACCGTTTTTTGTTACTTATGCAACAGTTTTGGTACTAAAAATAAATAATTTTCTAAATTTACTGTCAATTAAAGGAAATATAAAATTTTTGCAGAAAATATATCTCAATAATGTTTGTAAACAAGGGGGAATAAGTATGAAAGAGTATACCGGAGACAGAATCCGCAATGTGGCCATTGTGGGCCATGGTGGGGCAGGAACTACATCAGTTACGGAAGGCCTGCTGTACCGTTCGGGCGCAATTACCAGAATGGGCAAGGTTGAAGATGGCGCTACCACCACTGACTATGAACCGGAAGAAATTAAACGCGGCGTATCCGTAAACGCTACTTTGGCACCGGTTGAATGGCGTGATACTAAAATCAATTTTATTGATACTCCGGGCTTTGCAGATTTTGTGGCCGAAGTTAAAGGCGCATTCCGTGCGGTTGACAGTGCGCTTATTGTTGTATGCGCAACCAGCGGCGTGCAGGTTGGCACCGAACAGTGCTGGAAACTTGCTGAAGAAGCACATTTGCCCCGCATAGTTTTCGTAAATAAAATGGACCGTGAAAATGCTGATTTTGACAGCATTCTTGATAATCTGCGCGCTAAAATAGGCAAACGCGTATTGCCTCTGCAGCTGCCTTTGGGTAAAGAATCCGGCTTCTGCGGCGTTATTGATATTTATAAAATGAAGGCTTATAAAGCTAACGGCAACGATTCCATCGAAATGGATATTCCGGAAGAATATATGGAAGCCGCCAAAGAAGCACATGAAAAAATGGTTGAAGCTGCGGTTGAAGCCGATGATGACTGCATGATGCGTTATCTGGAAGGCGAAACCATCAGCGACAAGGAAATTATGGACTGCCTGATTAAAGGTATCCGCCAGGCCATTATTTTCCCGGTACTCTGCGGCAGCGCTTATAAAGATATCGGCCTTGGCCGTGTAATGAATGCTATTATTGACTATACTTACCCGGCAATTTTGAATGACTTTACCGTTGTTAACCCGGAAACCGGCGAAGAAGAAATACGCGATGCCAACGCACCGATGGCAGCTTTGGTATTTAAAACAACTTCCGACCCGTTTGTTGGCCGCCTGAGCTTCTTCAGGGTATTCTCCGGCGTTATCAAGAGCGACAGCGTGGTTTACAACGCCAGCCGCGAAAAAGAAGAACGTTTCGGCACGGTATTTACCATGCGCGGTAAAACGCAGATTCCGATGAAACAGGTTGTTGCCGGCGATATCGGTGTTACCACCAAATTGCAGTTTACCGCTACCGGCGATACTTTGAGCGATAAAAACTCCCCGGTACTCTTTAAACCTATTGCATTCCCCCTGCCGATGTATACACGCGCTATTTACGCGAAGAAAAAAGGCGAGGAAGAAAAGATTGCTTCGGCTCTGAACCGCCTGATGGACGAAGACCCGACTATTATCGTTACCAGAAATACCGCTACCAAAGAAACTTTAATCAGCGGTATGGGCGACCAGCATATTGAAATTATTATGGAACGCATGAAACGTAAATTCGGTGTGGAAGCCGATTTGCGTGCGCCGATTGTTGAATACCGCGAAACTATCCGCGGCACTGCTACCAATGTTGAAGGCAAACATAAGAAACAATCCGGCGGCCATGGGCAGTACGGCCATGTTATTATTACCATGGAACCGCTGCCGCCCGGAAGCGGATTTGAATTTGTTGATAAAATCTTCGGCGGCGCCGTACCGCGCCAGTACATTCCGGCTGTTGAAAAAGGCATGCGTGAATCCATGGAACGCGGCGTGCTGGCTGGTTATCCGGTAGTTGATATCAGAATTACCCTGACGGATGGTTCTTATCATACCGTAGACTCCTCGGAAATGGCATTTAAAACTGCCTCCAACATAGCGTTTAAAAAAGCTATGGAAGCAGCAAAACCTGTTTTGATGGAACCTGTTTACAACCTTGATGTATACTGCGCCGAAAGCATGATGGGCGACGTTATAGGCGACCTTAACAGTAAACGCGGACGCATTTTGGGCATGCAGAGCCTTGATGACGGTATGGGCTGCATTAAAGCACAGGTGCCTTATGCAGAAATTACCGAATATGCTGTTGACCTGCGTGCGCTGACACAAGGCCTTGGCACTTTTGAAATGAAATTTGACCATTACGAAGATGTGCCGCAGAAAATGGCAGAAAAAATTATTGCCGAACGCAAAGAACAACAGTAAATTAAATACTTGCCAGGTTTAAGCCTGCAAAACGCCGCCGGTTTTAACGGCGGCGTTTTTAGTAAATTTATTTTGTCGGCCTGAAAATAAAGGAATTATATACAATGCTTTATTTAAAAAGTTTTACTTTTCCAACTGAAAGCGAAGAATTTGACGTTGTCATAAATGTAAAGGAAAAATGTTACAGTTCATTCTATCCGTTTAAAATTTTATCGCAGCGGGGAATAGAAAAGATTGATTTTGAGCCGGTAACTATTTTTTACGGCAGCAATGGCAGCGGCAAAACAACGGCGTTAAACGTTATTGCTGAAAAATTAAAGCTTGAGCACAGTGCCGTATATAACAAAAGCAGCTTTTTTAACGATTATGTTGATTTATGCGGCTATACGTTAAAAGGCACGGCAATTTCGGCGAACAGCCGCATTATTACAAGTGATGATGTTTTTGATTTTATGCTTAATCTGCGTATGCTGAATGAAGGCATTGACTCAGGCCGGGAAAAACTTTTTGAGGAATACCGGAAAATCAAATCAGGCGATAACGGCAAATTCCGCCTGCGCAGCCTTGACGATTTTGAACAACTGAAAAGGCTTATATCAGTACGGCGCAATACGCAGTCGATGTATGTAAAGAAAAATGTCGGCGTTAATGTACGGGAACAATCTAACGGCGAAAGCGCTTTTATGTATTTTGTGCAGAAAATTGAAGAAAACGCGCTGTACCTGCTTGATGAGCCGGAAAACAGCCTGTCGCCGCAAAAACAAATGGAACTGGTGCGCTTTCTGGAGGATTCGGCGCGTTTTTACGGCTGCCAGTTCATTATTGCAACACATTCACCATTTGTGCTTTCGGTAAAAAACGCGCAAATTTATGATTTTGATTCTTGCCCTGCGGCAGTAAAACGCTGGACGGAACTGGAAAACGTGCGCGTTTATTATAACTTTTTTAAACAGCACCGGGCAGATTTTGAAAAATAATAATGACAATTATGCGCTTTTAACTATGCAGTAAATGTTAAGTATGTTATAATTTATACAAATAACGTACAATAATTGGAGGGTTTATTTTATGCAGACGATTGACCAGGTTGCAGTAAACACCTTAAGATTTTTATCTATTGATGAAGTTGAAAAGGCCAAATCCGGGCATCCGGGCTTTCCTTTGGGCACGGCGCCGCTGATGTACACGGTTTGGGACCGTTTTATGAACTATAACCCCAAAGACCCCAACTGGTTCAACAGGGACAGATTTATTTTATCTCCGGGCCATGGCAGTGCATTGTATTATGCAATGCTGCACCTGGCAGGATATGACGTTTCTATTGAACAGCTTAAAAATTTCCGCCAGTGGGGCAGCATTACTCCGGGCCATCCGGAATACGGCGTTACTCCCGGCGTAGATGCTTCTACCGGGCCGCTGGGCCACGGCTTTGCCATGGGCGTTGGTTTTGCCATTGCCGAAACCATGCTGGCTGCCAAATACAACAAACCGGGTTTTGAAGTGGTTAACCATTATACCTACGGCTTAACCAGCGACGGCGACCAGATGGAAGGCGTTGCAAGCGAAGCGGCATCTCTGGCCGGTACTTTGGGCTTGGGCAAACTTATTTATCTTTATGATGACAACCATATTACCATTGAAGGCGATACCGAAATTGCTTTCCGCGAAGATGTGGGCAAACGTTTTGAAGCATACGGCTGGCAGGTACTGCGCGTTGCCGATTCCGAAGATATCGACGCTTTGGAAAATGCCATTAAAGAAGCCAAGGCCGATACCGAACATCCGAGCCTTATTATTGTACGTACCCATATCGGTTACGGCAGCCCGAAACAGGATAACGCTTCCTGCCACGGCGAACCGCTTGGCGCCGAAGGCGTTGCCAAAACCAAAGAAGCGGCTGACTGGCCGGTTGGGCAGAGCTTTTATGTTCCGGTAACCGTACGCAAGCATTTTGACGATAAACTTGCTGCCTGTGCAGAAAAACAGGCTGCATGGGAAGCACTGCTTGCAGATTATAAAGTAGTTTACCCGGAACTCGGCAAGGAACTTGAAGAACGCATTAAAGGCGATGTGCTTGTAAGCCGCAGCGACCTTGAAGCAGTATTTAACGATATTGAAGGTATTTCCACCCGTGAAGCAGGCGGTGAAGTGCTGCAGAAACTTTCTATGCAGCTGCCTCAGCTTGTTGGCGGCAGTGCCGACCTTGGTCCTTCCAATAAAACAGTAATGAAAACCTGCGGTTATTATTCCAAAGATGACAGAACCGGCAGAAATATTCATTTTGGCGTGCGTGAACACGCTATGGGCAAAGCACTGAACGGTATTGCGCTGCACGGCGGCTTCATTCCGTTTGGCGGCACGTTCCTTGTATTTGCCGATTTTATGCGCCCGGCAGTGCGTATGGCTGCGCTGATGGGCCTGCGTTCCATCTTTGTATTTACGCACGACAGCATTGCCGTCGGCGAAGACGGACCTACTCATCAGCCGGTAGAGCACGCTATGAGCCTGCGCGTTATTCCTAATTTGTGCGTTATCCGACCGGCAGATGCTTTGGAAACCGCTATGGCATGGCAGACAGCCTGCCTGAACCAGCATAAGCCTACGGCATTGCTTTTAAGCCGCCAGAAATTACCAGTACTGCATAAGTATGCCGCTGTTATTCACGATAACGCCGGTAAAGGCGCTTATGTGCTTGACGCAGGCCAGGGTGAAGCCAAAGCAGTTATTATTGCAACCGGCAGCGAAGTGCATCTGGCACTGGAAGCACAGGCCAAACTTGCCGAAGAAGGCATTTGCGTAAGCGTTGTATCTATGCCGAGCTGGGATATGTTTGAAATGCAGAGCGAAGAATATAAAAAATCCGTATTGCCTGAAGGCTTGCCGAAGGTTGCTGTTGAAGCCGGCGTAACTTTGGGCTGGAGCCGCTATACCGGCAGCGAAGATAATGTTATCGGCATCAATAAATTTGGTGCATCCGCACCTGGCGGCACGGTAATGAAGGAATACGGCTTTACTGCCGAAAACGTTGCAGCTAAAGTAAAAAGCTTATTGTAATATTGTAAACGGGCCGGCTTATGCTGAGCCCGTTTTTTTATGTAAAGGAGCAGAAATGAAAAATTTACTTACTATTGCCGGCAGTGATTGCAGCGGCGGTGCCGGTATTCAGGCAGATTTAAAAACCTTTGCCGCGCACGGAACTTTCGGCATGAGCGTAATTGTATCGGTTGTTGCGGAAAACACTGCGCGCGTTATTGATATTCAGGATGTTACGCCAGATATGATAAAAAAACAAATGGACGCAGTTTTTGAAGACATTTTTCCGGATGCTGTTAAAATAGGCATGCTTTCCACGCCGGAATGTATGCAGGCTGTTGCGGAAAAATTAACAGAATATAAGCCTCAGAATGTTGTTGTAGACCCGGTTATGTATGCTAAAAACGGCTGTGCATTAATGCAGCCTTACGCGATTGATACGCTTATAAAAACCATAATTCCGCTGGCGGATGTGCTGACGCCTAATATTCCGGAAGCGGAAAAAATTGCCGGAATGGAAATTAAAACCGTTGCTGATATGGAAGCAGCAGCGAAGAAAATCTGCGCTATGGGCTGCAAGGGTATTGTGGTTAAAGGCGGGCACCATATCGGCAATGCGGTAGATGTGCTTTTTGACGGTAAGGAGTTTTATCACTTTGAAACCGAGCGCATCAATACCAAAAACACGCACGGCACAGGCTGCACTTTTTCATCGGCAATAGCCGCAAACCTTGCCAACGGCCTCAGCGTTGCCGAAGCGGTAAAAAATGCCAAAAGCTATGTAACAAAAGCTATTGAACACAGCCTTGCCATAGGCAAAGGCTGCGGCCCGACACATCATTTTGTAGATTTATACAGAAAGGCAGGCATGCTTGAATAATATGGAAATGCAGAATCATTTTGGTAAAATTATAGAAGAATTGCAGAAGCAAAAACCGGTTATTCACCACATTACCAATTATGTAACGGCAGAAGCGTGTGCCGATGCCGCTATATGCGCCGGTGTTTCCCCGGTTATGGCAGATGAACCGGAAGAAGTGGAAGTTATAACAGCAGGCAGTGATGCTTTGGTATTGAACCTTGGCACTATTAATTATAATAAAATGATTGCTATGGAGCGCTCTGCCATGGCGGCTAAAAAGAAGGGCATACCTGTTGTGCTTGACCCTGTTGGAGTGATGAGCAGCGCTTTGCGCCTTAATTTTGCGCTGAAGCTGTTAAAAGGCGGATATGTTAATATTGTGCGCGGAAATTATGACGAGTGCCGCGCGCTGGCTGACGAAAAAGCAGCCGGGCACGGAGTGGACGGAGTTTTGCAGGCGGATGAAGGCGAAAAATTGCAGGCTGCCAAGGGCGTTGCTGCCAAATTTAACTGCATTGCCGCTGTAACGGGGCAGGTTGATTATGTAAGCAACGGCAAACAGGTGCTGGTTTTAAACGGCGGCAACGAAATGCTGAAAAAAATTACCGGCGCAGGCTGCATTACCACAACATTGTGCGCCTGCTGTGCTGCCGTTACCAAAGATTATATGACCGCCGCTGCTTTGGGCGTGGTAATTATGGGGCAGGCGGCTGAACTTGCCGCAGGCTTTATGGAAAAGAAAGACGGCCCGGGTATGTTTAAAACACGCCTGTTTGATGGTATTTACCATGTTACCGGCAAGTGGAATTTAATTAATTTAAAGCCGGAAGAAAGAATGAACTGATATGAAACCTGTAATTGATTACAGTATCTATCTTGTTACGGATACGGTGTATTTTAAGGACGATAATATTTACAACAAGCTGGAAGCCGCACTTATCGCCGGTGTAACGCTTTTGCAGTACCGCGACAAAAGTGCGGAAACACGTATTTTGTACGAGCGCGCCTTAAAAGTAAAAGCACTGTGCGATAAATACAGAGTGCCGCTGATAATTAACGACCGTGCGGACATTGCTTTTGCCGTAAAAGCGGCGGGCGTACATCTGGGGCAGGGCGATTTGCCGCCGCTTATAGCACGCCGTATGCTGGGCAGCGATGCCGTTATCGGCGTATCGGCGCATAACGCGGATGAAGCGCTGAAGGCAGAGGCAGATACTGCCGATTACCTTGGCTGCGGCGCTGTTTATGCTACTGCAACCAAAAAAGATACTTCCGTTATCGGCACAGAAGGTTTAAGTAAAATCAGTGCGGCAACAAAATTGCCGTTTGTGGGTATCGGCGGGATAACGCTTGAAAATTATAAAGCGGTTTTGCAGGTTGGCGCTGACGGTGCGGCAATAGTAAGCGCAATTTTAGGTGCGGATGATATTTGCCAGACGGTGCGGCAGCTTAAGAACATGGCTTTAGAAGCCAAAAGTGTAAAAATTTAACAAAGCAACATTCTCAAAAGACAAAAATTTAAAATTTAAAGAATTTTTGTTACACTTTATTTGACAACATTTATAATGGGTTATATAATTATGCTATAAATTGTTTGATAGAGGAGCGGAACACATCAGTATAACGCAGAGCGGGAGCGATGAAGCGTTTGAAAGGGCAACCGCCGAAGTTTAAAAAGCAGCCATGTTTTTTATGCTGGGCCGTCAGTGAATAACTGCCGGACTGTCGCCACAAAGGCGGAGGGCTATCTCAATGATTTAGCAGATTTATTGCCGTTGGGAAAGTCTTTCTCAACGGTTTTTGTTTATAAAAGAAAGGGGCTGGCAAAGTGATCAGGGTTTTGGTTAACGGTGCGCTTGGAAGAATGGGCACCGAAGTTTGCAAAACAGTTATGGAACAAAAAGATATGGATTTAAGCGGAGTTGTAGATATTAACGGCGCCGATAAAACTATTCCTTATTATGACGGCGGTGTTTTCGGTGTGGATACGGATTTGGAAAACGCCATTACCTGCACCCGTCCGGATGTTGTTGTTGATTTTACCCGTCCCGATGTTGTAATGGACAACCTGCGCAAAATTATTTCTATGGGTGTAAACGCCGTTGTAGGCACAACCGGTTTTACCAAAGAAAATCTTGAAGAAATTGACATGCTGGCATCCGAAAAAGGAGTAGGCGTTTTAATTGCCCCTAATTTTGCACTGGGCGCAGTAGTAATGATTAAGCTTGCATGCGAAGCTGCAAAATACTTCCCAAATGTGGAAATTATCGAAAAGCATCACGATAAAAAACTGGACGCACCTTCCGGCACGGCCGTGCTTACGGCGCAGAAAATTGCCGAAGTGCGTGCCGCTATGAAACAGGGCCATCCCGATGAAAAAGAAACCATGCCCGGTGCGCGCGGAGCAGATTTTGAAGGCATGAAAATTCACAGCCTGCGCCTGCCCGGTTATGTTGCCTCACAGGAAGTTGTGTTTGGCAGCCAGGGTGAAACCCTTAAAATTATTAACGACCCGGTTAACCGTGAATGCTATATGCCGGGCGTAATGCTTGGATGCCGTAAAATATTAAATATTAAAGGCCTTGTTTACGGCCTTGATAAATTATTATAATTTTATTTATGGGGGATGTTTATGAAAAAGTATAACGTAGCAATTTTGGGCGCGACCGGTGCTGTCGGCGCAGAATTTTTAAAACTGATAGAAGAAAGAAATTTTCCTTTTAATGAACTGCGCCTTTTGGCTTCCAAACGCAGTGCAGGCAAAATAATAAACTTTATGGGCAAGGATTACACAGTGCAGGAAGCAACGCACGATTCTTTTGCCGGTATTGATATTGCCTTGTTTGCAGGCGGCAGTATTTCCAAAGAGTTTGCCCCGAGCGCCGTTAAAGCAGGCGCAGTGGTAATTGATAATTCCAGTGCTTTCCGTATGGACCCGGAAGTGCCTTTAATTGTTCCGGAAGTTAATCCGGAAGCAATTTTAAAACACAAGGGCATTATCGCTAACCCTAACTGCTCCACAATTATTATGCTTATGGCATTAAAGCCTATTTATGACCTGGCAAGGATTAAACGCATTATTGTTTCCACTTATCAGGCTGTTTCCGGCGCCGGCAAAGAAGGCATCGACGAACTGACAAATCAGGTGGGCGAATACCTTGACGGCAAAGAAATGACGGCAAATATTCTGCCTTCCGCCAGTGCGGAAAAGCATTACCCGATTGCTTTTAATTTAATTCCGCAGATTGATGTTTTCTGTGATAATCTGTACACCAAAGAAGAAATGAAAATGGTGAACGAAACCAGAAAGATTTTAGACGATTACGATATGCGCATTACCGCAACCACCATCCGTGTGCCGGTATACCGCAGCCATTCCGAATCTGTTAATATCGAGCTGGAACACGATTTAACGCTTGACGAAATTAAAACGGCGCTGCAAAACTTCCCCGGCGTAATTGTGCAGGACGACCCGGAAACGCAGACCTATCCGATGCCGCTGTACACTTCCGATACCGATGAAGTTTATGTAGGCCGTCTGCGCCGCGATGAATCTGCTCCCAACAGCTTTAACCTGTGGGTAGTGGGCGACCAGATTAGAAAAGGCGCAGCCCTTAACACTCTGCAAATTGCCGAAACCATGATTAAAAACGGCTGGATTTAACGGAGAAGAGTGCTGATGAAAATACTTATTCAAAAATTCGGCGGCACTTCCGTCGTTGATGAAAAAGCACGCACCGCCGTTAAAGATAAGGTGCAGCAGGCTATCCGCAGCGGTTATGCGCCGGTTGTTGTTGTGTCGGCTATCGGCCGCAAGGGCGCGCCCTATGCCACCGATACTTTAATTGATTTTTTAAAGCAGGTTAACCTTTCCGTTAATGTGCGCGAGCAGGATATGCTGATGTGCTGCGGCGAAATTATTTCCGCCTGCATTATGGCGGCCACCTTGCAGAAGTTTGGCTTTAACGCCATGGCGCTTACCGGCGGGCAGGCAGGCATTATTACCGATTCGCAGTTTGGTGCGGCACGCATTAAAAACATTAAAACCGATGATTTAAGGCATTTGCTGGAATCCGGCGTTATACCTGTCATTTGCGGTTTCCAGGGCATGACGGAAAACCACGGCAAATTTACCACGCTTGGACGCGGCGGCAGCGATGTTACGGCGGCTGCACTTGGTGTGGCGCTTAATGCTGAAAAAATTGAAATTTATACCGATGTGGAAGGCGTTATGACCGCCGACCCCCGCATTGTTAAAGATGCAACCATTCTGCACAAAATTTCTTATGCTGAAGTTGCACAGATGGCACAGCAGGGCGCTAAGGTTATTCATCCGCGCGCGGTGGAAATTGCCATGCGCAGGAACATTCCGCTGGTTGTTAAATCTACCTTCAGCGATGCGCCTGGCACTTTAATTACCAGCGATATTTCCGGCTTGGAAGTTGAAAATTCCGTTACGGAACGCAGAATCAGCGGCGTAACGTATTTGAAGGATTTGGTACAGTTCCGCGTGCAGTTGGATACCAAAGACGCCAGCAGCGGCCGTATTTTGTTTGAAGATTTGGCAGCGGCAGGCATCAGCGTAAGTTGCCTTAATTTGTCGGAGAGCAGTTCCATGTTTGCGGTTTTCAGCGCCGATGCGGAAAAAACCGTTGCAGTGCTTGACGAAGCCGGCTTTGCTTATACCGTAAATAAAAACTGTGCCAAAGTTTCCGTGGTGTTTGCCGCTGTGCGCGGCTTCCCGGGGCTGATGGCAAAATTTGTCAGCGCGCTTGCCGATAATAAAATCCATATTTTGCAGACGGTGGATTCGGATACCACTATTTCTGCCATTGTTAAAGAAGAACATATTAACGAAGCTGTTACCGCGCTTCATAAAGCGTTTAAATTATAAGAGGGGTGTTTTGAATGAAAAATCCATATTTTGGCAGATTGCTTACTGCTATGGTTACTCCGTTTAATGCCGACGGCAGCGTAAATTATGAAAATGCCGCCGATTTGGCAGACTGGCTGATTGCCCACGGCAGCAACGGTTTGGTTGTTGCAGGTTCTACCGGCGAAGCGGCGACCATGACTGTTGATGAAAAACTGGAACTCTTCCGTGTGGTTGTAAACCGCGTTAATAAACGTGTACCGGTTATTGCAGGTACCGGCTGCAACTGCACCGCCGAAACTGTAAAAATGACCAAGATGGCCGAAGTTATGGGTATTGACGGCGTGCTTATTGTAGGGCCTTATTACAACAAACCTACTCAGGAAGGTTTCTACCAGCATTTTGCGGCTGTTGCCGAATCTACCAAGCTGCCTATCATCGTTTACAATGTGCCCGGGCGCACGGCTTCCAATATTGCGCCGGCAACTGTGGCACGCTTGGCGGAAGATTTTGACAACATTGTTGCCATTAAAGAGGCAGCAGGCAATGTAGGGCAGGTTAACGAGCTGTTTACCGTACTGCCGGAGGACTTTACCATTTACAGCGGCGACGATATCGAAATTCTGCCGTTTATGTCCGTAGGCGCAACCGGTTTGATAAGCGTACTGAGCAACTGCGGCGGCGAAATGCTGCAGGAGCTTATGCAGGCTTATGAAGACGGACGCGTAAGAGAAGCAGCGCGCCTTAATACCAAAATGGTGCCGCTTGCCAAAGCCATGTTTATGGAAACCAACCCCATTCCCATTAAGGCTGCCACTACCATGGTAACCGGCATCGAATGCGGCGAACCGCGCCTGCCGCTGACTCCGCTGGAAGCGCAGCATAAAGAGCAGCTGGCGGCAATGCTTAAAGAATACGGGCTGATGAAATAATGGCAAAAACAGCGTTAATTATTCAGTGCGATATAGTTGCCAAAAAATGTGTCGGCTATGCCTGCATGAAAAGTTTTGAAACACGTACAGGCAAATTTGCAGGCCTGGAGGAAGGCGTAAACTATCTTTCAACAACCTGCGGAGGCTGCTGCGGAATGGGCGTTGCGGCAAAGCTGGAGGATTTAAACCGTAAGCTGAAACGCTGGGGCGACAGCAAGGATGATGTTACGGTATATCTGGCAAGCTGCATTGTGTCTGATAATTACCATAATCCGCCGTGCCCTCATAAAGAATATATTAAAGAGATAGTAGAACGCAAAGGCTATAAATTCATTTCCGGCACTTATATTTCCAAAACTGCACAGAAAAAACCTGAAGCCGGTATTTATAAACCGCTTGAATAATTTTAAAGACCGTTTTAAACGGTCTTTTTCTTTATTTGCAGGCAGGATTTTAACAGAAAAAATAGAAAATAATATGGGTAAAGGAGTGAGTAAAATGCGTTTGAAGGATTTTATTGGCTGTTTTATTTTTTGTGCGTGTTTGGTTTTGCCGTGCTTTGCGGTAAATGCTGCGGGTGTTACCAATTACAGCAGCTTTATAAGTGCGGATTACTGGGTGAAAAATAACCCGGCAGGAGAGCAGGTTATACTTGATGCCGCAGGAGTTGCCGCTTACAATAAAAGAATTGCAGATAAATCGCCTTCGGTTTATGATTTAAAGGCTTATCCGCAAACGCTTGCCGGAAATACCGTAAAGGGTTATGTTTCCGGGTATGATGTTCTTAATGACCCGTTATTCCGCCTTGGCAAAGAAGTAAGCCAGAACTATAAAAATATTTTAATTAAAGAAACCAATACAGATAAAATACCGGCACAGGTTAATGTGCGTTATGGTGTTACGGTAAGGCGCAGCAATTTGCGTGTGCTGCCAACCAACGAAGGGCTTTTTTATTATCCTACCGATAATAATTTTGATGCTTTGCAGGAAACTGCTGTTGCTGTTTCCGAGCCGCTTATTATTTTGCATCAGAGTGCCAACGGCTTTTTTTACTATGTGCAGAGCTATAACTACCGCGGCTGGATTTCGCGTTTTGACGTAGCCGTTTGCGGGCGCGATGCATGGCTTAAATATGTTGAACCGCAGAACTTCCTTGTTGTAACCGGGCAGAGCTTTAATGTTAAAGTGCCCGGCGAAAGCGTTTATTGTGACGAAGGAACGCGTTTGCAGCTTGTAACGGAAGGCAGCAGTATTTACACCGTTAAAATGCCAATCCGTGCGCAAAACGGAACTTTGCAGGAGGTTAACAGCAATGTTGTAAAAAACGCCGCCCTGCATAAACATTATTTGCCTTACACTGCCAATAATGTTTTAAGGGGTGCTTTTAATTATTACAATGCGCCTTACAGCTGGGGCGGCGCGCATAAAGGCATAGACGACGCCAGCTTTATTGCAAACGTTTACCGCACTATGGGCATATTTTTGCCGCGCAATGCCGATGAGCAGGAAAATACTTCCGGTTCTGCCGTTAAATTTGCCGGAATGACATCTGACCAGCGCCTGGAAGCGATAAAAAAATTAACTCCCGGTTCGTGCCTGTATATGGACGGTTATGCCGTAATGTATGTCGGTACTTCCAGCAATGTGCCGTATGCAATACATGCACTGGCAACGCATTATACCGGCGGCGTGCGCCATACGGAAATGCGTGTGGTTGTAAGCGATTTGGAACTACAGCGTGCCAACGGCGGCAGATTTTTGGATGAGTTTAATACAGCAATGACTTTTAAATAAACGAGAGGTAAAAAGATGAAAGATTATCAAAAACTTTTTGCAGTAAGGGAAAACAACCTTACTGCTGAAGAAATTGCCGGTGCGGAAACCTTAGTGTTGTTTTTGTGCAAGGGCTGTATTCCGGCTTTGGCGAAAATGAACGCGCCTGAATATTTGGTAAAAGCAGTGGACGAACTGCTTAAAAAGAACGAAAAACTAGCTGATACCGGTGAAATTACGCATTTTGCCATGCTTGGCAAAAACGGATTGCAGCAAGTGGTTATTTGCGGCTTTGGCGGCGAAAATGCCTGCAAGCCCAATGATTTGCGCAAAGCAGCCGGTGAAGCGTCGCGCGTTTTAAAACAGCTTAAAACGGAAAAGGCGCTTGTTATTGCGCCGATACTTTTAAACGCAGCGCGCCCGCATTATCTTTCTGCTTTGGCAGAAGGGCTTATTTTGGGCGGTTATACTTTTAGTGAATGCAAAGGCAAACAGGAGCAGGAAAAAGATATTTGCTATACCATTGTTACCAATGTTGCCGGTGCGGCAGAAGTTGTTTCCGCAAGCTGCATTGTAAGCAGCAGCGTATGCTTTGCGCGCGATTTGGCCAATAAACCGGGCAACATGCTTACGCCTCTGGATATGGCAAAAGCAGCTCAGCTTACGGCAGAGAAATGCGGTATGGAATGTGAAATTCTTGACGCCGCGCAAATGCAGGCTAAAAATATGAATGCAGTTCTTGCGGTGGGGCAGGGTTCTGTAAACCCACCGTATATGGCTGTGCTTAAATATAACGGCGGCGGAGATGCTCCGTACACCGCTTTTGTAGGCAAGGGCATTACTTTCGACAGCGGCGGCATTTCCATCAAGCCTGAAGCCAATATGGGCGAAATGAAGGATGATATGACGGGCGCTGCCGTAGTGCTTGGCACTATGCAGGCCATTGCGCAGTTAAAACTGCCGTGTAATGTTATTGGTATTATGGCATGTGCCGAAAATATGCCTTCAGGAAGCGCCCAGCGCCCCGGTGACGTTGTAAAAGCTGCTTCTGGCAAAACTATTGAAGTTGTTTCCACCGATGCGGAAGGGCGTATGGTTCTGGCAGACGCCGTATGGTATGCCTGCCGTTTGGGGGCTGCCAAAGTTATAGATATTGCCACGCTGACAGGCGGCGTTATTGTGGCGCTTGGCAACGAAACTGCCGGTATTGTTGGCAATAATGAAGAACTGATTGAGAAGATTATATCCTGCGGCAAAAAAGCCGGAGAAATGTACTGGCATCTGCCTTCGCTGCCGGAATGCAAAGAAGCGATTAAAAGCGATATTGCCGATTTGACCAACAGCGCCGGGCGTGCGGCAAGCACTATTACCGGCGGGCTGTTTATAGGCGAATTTATTGACGAAGGCACGCCATGGGCGCATCTTGATATCGGCGGTACTTCAACAGCTGCCAAAACAGAAGGCTTTAAGCCTAAAGGATGTACGGCCTTTGGCGTAAGGACGTTTGTTAACATTGCAAAGGAATTGTAAAATGCTTGTAGATTTACATACTCACAGTACGTTTTCGGATGGGCGCTATACGCCGTCGCAGCTTGTAAAAATGGCGGCGGAAGCCGGTATAGGCATATTGGGCATTACAGACCATGATTCCGTTAACGGCATAGAAGAAGCGCTTAATGCTGCCGCTGCCGTAACGGGCGCGCCTGAAATTGCCAAAGGCGTGGAACTTGGCACGCAGGTTGGCGAAAGCAGCGTACATATTTTGGGTTATAATATAGATATTCACAATAAAAATTTGCTTGATAAAATTGAAGAAATGCGCCATGCCCGCGAAAAACGCCTGCACAGGATGCTTGATAAAATAGGGGCGCTCGGTTACCATATAACGGTAGAGCAGTGCGACCCGAAAAACCGTGCCGTCGGCAGGCCGCATGTGGCCAAGGCACTGGTAAAAAAAGGTTATTTTTCTTCGGTGGAAGAAGCCTTTGACGTGCTTTTAAAACGCGGAAAACCGGGATACGAGCCGCAGCCGAAACTTTCGCCGGAAGAATCGGTGGAGCTTCTGCACGGGGCAGGCGGGCTTGCTGTTTTGGCACATCCTGCCGAAATAGAAAATCTGCCTTTGGTGAATACCTTGTTAAGTACAATTCCGTTTGACGGTATTGAAGTATACCATCCCAGTGCCGATAAAAAAATGCAGCAATGCTTTTTGCAGATGGCAGATAAATACAAGCTGCTTGTTTCCGGCGGCAGCGATTTCCACGGCGTGGAAGGGCGCTTTCCGGAGCAGCTGGGAATTTTTAAAGTTTACGCTGAAAAGGTAAATATCATTCAGAAAATGCTAAAATAAAAATAATGCCGGAGGAATGTTTATGGAGGTTGTTGCATTTGTAGGGCCGAGCGGAACCGGTAAAAGCCACCGTGCAATAGGCGTGGCGCATAATAATAACTGCGATGCAATTATTGATGACGGGCTTTTAATTAAAGGCACCAAAATTTTAGCCGGAACTTCCGCTAAAAATGAAACCAACAGAATACAGGCTGTAAAAAGGGCAATTTTTACGGAAGACAGCCACGCCGACGAAGTGCGCAATGCTTTGGCTTCCGGCGGCATCCACCGTTTATTGATACTGGCAACTTCTGACAATATGATTCAGAAAATTGTTTTGCGCCTCGGTTTGCCGAAGCCCGAAAAAACCGTATATATTCAGCAGATTGCCACCAAGCAGGAAATGAAAAAGGCCAAGCAGATGCGCCTGAAGGACGGAAAACATATTGTTCCTGTGCCGACGGTAGAACTAAAACCGCATTTTACTGGTTATTTTGCCGATTTGCCGTACAATCTGTTTTCAAAAGAGCGCAAGCATGCCGAACCGGACCGTTCTATTGTGCGACCGGCTTTTAGCTATTACGGCAAAATTTTTATTTCGGATTATGCAATACAGGATATAATAAACATTGTTGCCCAGAAGATGCTTGGCATTGACAAGGTAAACAGCATCAGGGTAAGAAGGCGCAGCAGCAATACCAAAGGCATTGCCATTGCCGTGGAAGTTGTGCTGTTTTACGGTGTGCGCGTTTTTGAGGTTACAAAGGTTTTTCAAAATAAAATAAAAGAAAAAGTTGAGTACATGACAGCAATGCAGGTTAAATCTGTTGATGTTTCGGTACGCAGCCTGTCTGTACGCAAATAAGGAGGAAATTGCAGATGCTTGATGCTACGCAGCGCAGCAGTGTTATTTTTTCTGCCTATGCCAAATTGCCGGCGGGAATTACGGCATATGAAGTTCATAAAGTAATTGGCGTAGTGGTGGAAATTGACATGCATACCGGCCGTATTTTGCAGGCGGAATGTACGCTTGCAACTAAACTTGCCAGCGATTTTATCGCTAAAATGCTTGTAGGATACAATATGAACGATGGCCTTGATGAATTGAACGCCATGATTGAAAAGCATTATCAGGCAAGTGCCAAAAAAGCCGTATTAACGGCTGTGCGTATGCTTAACGACAAATTCATCAGCCACAAAAACGGAGAAGGTATTGATTATTACGATTGATTTATTAGGGCAGCCCTTTTTGCTTAAAGGCAGGAAGGGTTGTTTTTTATTTTGTTTTAACGCATACCGGTATTTTGCATACAAGTATACTTTTGTAAAAGTCTTGCAAAGTTATAAGTTGTTCTGTAAAATAAAGAATGTGTTTACATAATAGCGATAAAATTGCTCTTAGTTTTTGTAAGATGTTAATTTTTAAGCTGCTTATGATTTTGCTATGAAAGGGAGATACTATGCTGGAATTTTTAAATGAGGTTGATGCGTTTGTGTGGGGGCCACCGCTTTTGTGCTTGCTGGTGGGTACCGGTATTTGGCTGACAATCAGGTTAAACATGATTCAGGTTTTACGTTTGCCGCTTGCTTTAAAATTGATTTTTAAAGCTAAAAACGAGGGCCATGGCGATGTTGACAGTTTTAAAGCATTATGTACGGCACTTGCCGCAACAGTAGGTACGGGCAACATTGTTGGCGTGGCAACGGCAATTAAAGCCGGCGGACCCGGCGCGCTGTTCTGGATGTGGATGGCTGCATTTTTTGGCATGGCAACCAAGTATGCCGAAGGTGTTTTGGCCGTTAAATACCGTACTATTGACGCTAACGGACATATCGGCGGCGGCCCGATGTACTATATTGAAAAAGGCCTCGGCAGGCAATACCGCCCGCTGGCAATTTTCTTCGCGGTAGCCGGTACAATTTGCGCCTGCTTTGGCAGCGGCACATTTACCCAGGTAAATGCAATTGTTGAAATTACCAACGCCGGTGCGCAGATTCCTGTACTTTACACATCTATCGCGCTTACCGTATTGGTTGCGGTTATTACCCTTGGCGGGTTAAAAAGCATAGCAGTGGTTGCTGATAAAATCGTTCCGTTTATGGCTGCGCTGTATGTTATTACAACTATGGCCATTCTGTTTATGTTCCGTGATGCACTTCCGGGAGCTATTGCAATGGTTCTGCACGATGCTTTTACTGGTACGGCAGCAACCGGCGGCTTTTTGGGCGCAACGATGATGTTTGCAATGCGCAACGGTATTGCGCGCGGCTTGTTCTCCAATGAATCCGGCCTTGGCAGTGCGCCGATTGTAGCTGCGGCAGCGAAAACAAAATGGCCTGCCGAACAGGGGCTTATTTCCATGACCGGTACTTTTATTGATACCATCATTATTTGTACCATGACTGGCCTTACTATTATTGTTTCCGGCGTATGGAGCGGCGATTTAAACGGCGCTGCAATGACGCAGAGTGCATTTACGATGGTTTTCCCGGTATTAGGCAATATGCTTTTAATGATTGGCCTTGTGCTGTTTGCGTTTACAACCATTCTTGGCTGGAACTATTACGGTGAACGCTGCATTGCATATCTCTTAGGCGTCAAAGCTATCATTCCTTACCGTCTTTTCTTTATTGCCATGGTTGCTTGCGGCGCATTTTTAAAACTGGAAATGATTTGGATTATCGCCGATATTGCCAACGGGCTGATGGCGCTGCCTAACCTTATTGCACTGCTGCTTTTAACCGGTGTAATAGTAAAAGAAACAAAGTTATATTTTAAACATCTTGATGAAAACAAAGATTATTTAAAATAAAAAAATCTAAAAAATTGTAAACAAACTACTTGCAATTATTAGAGTTTGTGTTAAAATAATTAGAAATGAATATCGCAGTGGATGAAGCATATGGGAGAAGAATTTTTTCTACCGAAGGAGTAAACTCTCAGGTGCCGGATTGCCGGTGAGAACCGTATGTGGACACATCTCTGGAGAATCCCACTAAAAGGGTGCCGAAGGTGCACGGGGAAGCAACGCCCCTTATCTCTCAGGCCAAAGGACAGAGCTTTAAGCGTGAATAATATATTTATATTATTATTTGCCTGCTTATTATTGCCGCCGGATTTGGGATTTGTCCGGCGGTTTTTATTTTACTAAATAGGGAAGAGGGAGTAAAAATTGTTTAACAACGAAGAAGTTATTGCACTATTGAACACGATTGATACCTTTGTATGGGGACCGCCGCTTTTGGTGCTGCTGGTTGGCACCGGCATCTGGCTTACCATCCGTTTAAAGCTGCTTCAGGTTTTTAAACTTGGCGATGCTTTAAAACTTATCTTCTTTGCCAAAAATGACGGCCACGGCGATGTAAACAGTTTTAAAGCTCTTTGTACGGCACTTGCCGCAACTGTCGGAACAGGCAATATTGTAGGTGTGGCAACTGCTATTAAAGCAGGCGGGCCTGGCGCTTTGTTCTGGATGTGGATGGCAGCGTTTTTTGGTATGGCAACCAAATATGCCGAATGCCTGCTTGCCGTTAAATACCGCACGGTAGACGCCAACGGCAATATTTCCGGCGGGCCTATGTATTATATTGAAAAAGGTATGGGCAAAAAATACAGGCCGCTTGCAATTTTGTTTGCTGCGTTTGGCGTTTTATGTGCTTACTTTGGCATTGGTACCTTTGCACAGGTAAATTCCATTGTAGAGATTACGCAGATTACCGCAGGCATACCTGTAACTTATACAGGCATTGCCATTACCGTTCTGGTTGCAGTAATTACTATCGGTGGTTTGCAGAGCATTGCAAACGTAGCCTCTAAAATAGTGCCTTTTATGGCAATGCTGTATTTAATTACAACCGTTGGTATTTTAATTATCTTTGCCGACCAGCTTCCTTCCGCTTTTTCAAGCGTAATTGACGGTGCTTTTACCGGCACGGCAGCAACCGGCGGCTTCCTTGGCGCAACTGTTATGATGGCAATGCGCAACGGCGTAGCACGCGGCGTTTTTTCCAATGAATCCGGCCTTGGCAGTGCGCCGATTGTAGCAGCGGCAGCAAAAACAAAATGGCCTGCGGAACAGGGTCTCGTTTCTATGACTGGTACTTTTATTGATACCATTATTATTTGTACTCTTACCGGCCTTACTTTGGTAGTAACCGGCGTTTGGAAAGGTGACCTTAACGGCGCTGCAATGACGGAACAGGCTTTCTCGATGGGTCTTCCTGCTTTCGGCAGTATCCTGCTTTTAGTAGGACTTGTACTGTTTGCGTTTACAACCATTCTTGGCTGGAACTATTACGGCGAACGCTGCGTTGAATATTTAATTGGCGTTAAAGCAATTTTGCCTTACCGTATTATCTTTATTATTCTTGTTGCCTGCGGCCCGTTTTTAAAACTGGAAGCAATTTGGATTTTGGCAGATATCGTTAACGGCTTAATGGCAATACCTAACCTTATTGCTCTGCTGGCTTTAAGCGGCGTTGTTGTTGCCGAAACAAAACTTTACCAGCAGCATTTGAAAGAAACAAAAGCAAAGGAAAATGCTTGACTTTTAACTTCTGAAACGGTATAATATACGTTGTGTTCGGGGCGTGGCTCAGCTTGGTAGAGCACCTGTCTTGGGAACAGGGGGTCGCAGGTTCGAATCCTGCCGCTCCGACCAGAAGAAAATTTTATATTGCGGGTGTAGTTTAGTGGTAAAACCTCAGCCTTCCAAGCTGATGTTGTGGGTTCGATTCCCATCGCCCGCTCCAAATGGTTCAGTAGCTCAGTTGGATAGAGCAACGGCCTTCTAAGCCGTGGGTCGGGGGTTCGAATCCCTCCTGGATCACCATTTTAAAACACAGCCGTGGAGCGACTTCCACGGCTTTTTCTTTTTCTGCGGGAGTAAAAGTTCGGCGTTCTTTGGGGACAATGTGGGGACAAACGTACCTTGAAAACTTGACAAAATCATTATAAAAATTGTTATTTGAATTAGTAATTATGAATGATATAATGATGTATAATTTTTAAAATTGATTATAATAACTATATTTTTAATTAAATATTATCGTGATATAAGGAGGAAAGAAAATGATTTTATTCAATACTAAACATTTTGAATTATATAATTATATAATTCATGATTTTTTAGAAATAGAGATATTTGGGATTGATGATGAAGAAGTTATTTCTGATATGGCTGAATGTATATATCCCAAATATTTATATAGAGAACAATATAATAAATGTATTAAGATTTTAAAAGAATTGTATCAATGGACTAATGATAAATTTTATCATGAAATGACAGCGTTTCATGAGATTGCTTTAAATGGATTTCTTGAATATATGTCAGATATTCAAAGTGATTGTCCTAAATTTAAAAAATTGTATTTCAATAAAAAATTAAGGAAAATGATTAAAAAAGCTGCAATAGATGATATGAATGAAATTGATGATGATTTTAATTTAAAAGATTTAGAAAATATGTATTATGATATTAATAGTTATGCTGATAATTTGTTTATTGATATGGATTTTTTGTTTTTAGATTTAATATATAATAATCATAAAATGGGCAGTACTCTTATTGAAGACAAATTAGGTATAAACTTAGATTATTATTTTGAAGTATTACCTTTAGATATACAAAAACAATATAAGACAAAACACATTACGCTGAGTGGTGAAATTTCGTCATTATTAGATTATATAGAAAACAGGATTCATAACGGTAATTTGAATCAATTATTTTGGGTAGATAATCGGTCGGTAAACGAAGAAAGAATTCATTTGATTTTAGGAAATATAATGGATGCTTATTTTCATAATAAATATATTGAAATAACGCGGGAAGCTTTAGTTGGAAATGGTAAAGTTGATTTTTCATTATAAAAAAATGATAATGAAAAATAAAAAATTTTGATAGAAGTAAAACGAGCAAATAGTTCGTATTTGAAAAAAGGTTATGAAAACCAGTTAACAAAATATATGTACGCTTCAAATTGTAAAAATGCATTTTATTTAATTGCATGTTTTACAGATAGTGAATATAATACAACTTATAAATTTATCCGCGAAAATGTTTATACTGATTAAATTCAAATGTATATAAATATTGCTGTTTTGGATTTACGAAAAAGAAAAGTTCCATCAAAATTCTAAAGAAACTAATAATTATAGATTTGGGTGAAAACTTTAATTATGGGGAAACGTGAGAATATTAAAACAATTATATATGCTAGAGCTATGATGTCAACAGAAGAGAAATAATAAAGTTAGCAAAATATAAAAAACTCATCATCATTAAGAGAAAGATAGTTTCTTGAATGATAATGAGTTAATATTAACTTTAAACTTTTATAAATTTTTACCGTATTTTACTCGGTATTATAGATTCTAAAAATGCACGGACAACATTGGGGTCAAAGTCGGTTCCAGCCTTGTCGTTCATTTCCTTAATGGCTTCCATAGGCGTTTTTTGCCAGTAATGGGTGCATGGGTTTACAATACGGTCGTAATAATTGGCTGCGGCAATTATACGCGCTCCCAGCGGTATATTTACGCCTTTTAAACGCTTGGGGTAACCGGTGCCGTCCCACTTTTCGTGGTGGCTGTAAATAATGTCGATAATATGCGCAAATTCCGGAATATTTTCGAGCATACTGGCGCCTGCCTGGCAGTGGCGTTTATAGGTAGCCATCTCGCGCGTGCTTAAATAAGGCGATTTTTTTAAAATCGTGTTAGGCACGGAAAGATGCCCGATATCGTGCAGAAGCGCGGCACTTTTAATGGAAGCGATTTCTGCGGCGGGCAGGCCGAGCTTGGCCGCAATGCACGCCGAATAGTTAGCAACCTGCTGGCTGTGCATGTATAAACCCGTATCCTTTTTTTGCAGCAGCGTTAAAAGCGAGTTGCATATTTCACGTATGTTATTTTCGCGTGGAAAATCCAGTGTCTGGGGTAAAGCAATCATAAAACAACCATCCTGTTAAAAATCCGTCCAATCAAATCTTGCACATAATAGTATACTACAACGCGGCAAAATATCAAAGAGCATTTTATAAATTTTTTAGCCGCAGGTATTGCAAAAAATCTATTAGCCGCTATAATTAAAATGCAGCTCAGGTCTGTGGTTGAAAGTCGATGCCAGTTGCGGGCAAAACGATCCACGTAAGCAGTAAAAATTACTGTGAGCACGGCGCAGCTTAGAAGTAAGTCCTGCCGCGAAAAGCGAGAGGAGCAGTAGTGGGGAGCACGTTGCTTAGGAGCGAACCTCCCAGCAGGCGGGTGTGGGGGCGAAGACCAGGTCAGCTGAGTTGCTTTATTTTATAAAAATTAGCCTTTTTTGCATATTTTTGCTTGTGCAGAAGGGCTTTTAGTTTTATAATATACATTATTATAATCTGCCTGTTGGCAGAATATTGGAGGGAGATAACCTGATGAAAAAGTTTTTGACATTATTAATGGCAGCCATGCTGGCAATGGCGCTTGTTACGGCCGGCTGCGGCGGCAATGATGAGAAACAGGCGGGCGGTGAAAAATTACTGCGTGTCGGTACTGAACCTTCTTTTGCGCCGTTTGAAATGCAGGCGGAAGGCAGTGAGGAACTTACCGGTTTTGACATGGATTTAATCCGTGCTATCGGCAAACAGCTCGGTTATAAAGTGGAAATCAGCGCAATGGGCTTTGACGCTTTAATTCCTGCTTTGCAGGCAGACAACATTGATGTTGCGCTGGCAGGCATGAGCATTACCGAAGAACGCAAGCAGCAGGTAATTTTTTCTGACCCGTATTATAAATCCGGACTTTTGGTAATGGTGCCGAAAGATAACAACGATATTAAGAGCATTAATGATTTAAAAGGCAAGCGTATTGCCGTGCAGATTGGCACAACCGGCGCATTCCGCGCAGAAAAAGTTGAAGGCGCCAAGGTAACTGCGTTTAACGATAACGGCAGCGCTGTGCTGGAAATGAAAAACGGCGCGGCTGACGCTGTTATTAACGACGCTCCGGTGCTGAAATACTTTTTGGCGCAGGGCGGCAGTGAATACGCTAAAACCGTCGGCGAAGTTTTGAATGCCGAAGATTACGGCATTGCTGTTAAGAAAGGCAACGACAAACTGGCTGCCGATATTAACAAGGCTCTTAATGAGATGAAGCAGAACGGTGAATTTGATAAAATTTACAATAAATGGTTCGGCGAAGCTAAATAATGGTTTTTTATACAGGTTTTTTGAAAGTTTTTGTTGCTTAACCTGTATTTTAGAGCTATAATATTTTAACAAATAAAAGTTTGTAAATTTATGCTGTTGGAGGTTATGTTTATGAAAAAGTATTTGGTGTTTTTAATGGCTGCTTTAATGCTTGTGGCACTGGCAGTTGCAGGCTGCGGCGGCAGCAAGGATGAGGCTAAGGCTCAACCGGAGAAAGTTTTGCGCGTGGCAACTGAACCGACCTTTGCTCCGTTTGAATTCCAGAAGGAAGGCAGCGATGAACTGGCAGGTTTTGATATGGATTTAATCCGCGCTATCGGCAAAAAACTCGGCTACAAAGTTGAAATTGCCAACATGGGTTTTGATGCATTGATTCCTGCGCTGAACACCGGTAATATTGATGTTGCCATTGCAGGCATGAGCATTACCGAGGAAAGAAAACAGGCCGTAGGCATGAGTGACCCTTACTATACTTCCGGCTTGATTGTAATGGTTAAAAAAGACAACAACGATATCAAGAGCATTGATGACCTTACCGGTAAACGCATTGCCGCACAGATTGGCACTACCGGCGCTGACAAAGCAAACAGCGTTAAAGATGCCAAAGTAACCCTTTTCAATACCAATACCGAGTCTGCAATGGAACTGACCAACGGCGGCGTTGACGCTGTTATCAACGACAGCCCGGTTATCGGTTATTATCTGGCACAGGGCGGCAGCGAAGTTGCCAAAACCGTTGGTGATGTAATGGAAGCAGAACAATATGGCATTGCCGTTAAAAAAGACAACACCAAGCTGCTTGAAGACATTAACAAAGCTTTGGCAGAACTGAAAAAAGACGGCGAATATGACAAGATTTACAAAACCTGGTTCGGTGAAGTGAAAAAATAAGCATTGCGCCTGAATGCGGGGAACATCAACGGCAACGAAGGTGTGCCCCGTATTTTATTTATTAAAGCGCAGGCTGACTGGAAGGAAAGACAAGCCTAATGGAACTGAATTTTAAACTTATTGAAGATGCGATACCGCTTTTGCTGGCCGGCGCCGGAATTACCCTTGAAATAACCGCCATGAGCGTAGGCTTTGGCTTATTGATAGGTATGATTATCGGCGTTGCAAGGCTTGCCAGCATTAAACCGGTGCGTTATGCAGCTAACTTTTATGTAGATTTTATCCGCGGCACGCCGCTTTTGGTACAAATCTTTCTGGTATATTTTGCGCTGCCTACCATTATCGGCCAGCGTATTGACCCGTTTTTTGCGGCTATCTGTGCCTGCTCCATTAACAGCGGTGCATACATTGCCGAAATTTTCCGCGCTGGCATTCAGTCCATCGATAAAGGGCAGATGGAAGCCGGGCGTTCTCTGGGTATGACCTGGTATCAGACCATGCGCTATGTAATTATGCCGCAGGCCTTTAAGCGCATTATTCCGCCGCTGGGCAATGAATTTATTGCCATGCTGAAGGATTCTTCGCTGGTTTCCGTTATCGGTTTTGAAGAACTGACAAGACGCGGCCAGCTGATTATTGCGCGTACCTATGCTTCTTTTGAAATCTGGCTGGCAGTTGCCGTAATTTACCTTATTATGACCTTTACGGTTGCGCGCCTGGTAGGGCTGATGGAGCGGAGGTTTGAAACAAAATGAGTACAGAAATGATTAAAATTACAGGCCTTAAAAAAAGCTACGGCAGCCTTGAAGTTTTAAAGGGCATTGACCTTACCATTGCCGAAAAAGAAGTAGTGGTAATTATCGGCCCGTCAGGCAGCGGCAAAAGTACGCTTTTACGCTGCATGAACTATCTTGAAGAACCGACCGAAGGCACGATTGTTGTTGACGGCATTAAACTGGACGGCGAAGCCAACATTAACGAAGTACGCAAGGAAGTAGGCATGGTGTTCCAGCGTTTTAACCTTTTCCCGCACATGACGGTTTTGGAAAACCTTGTGCTTGCGCCGATGAAAGTACGCGGCATTGACCGTAAAACTGCGGAAGCAACCGCAATGGAGCTTTTGGGCAAGGTTGGCCTTTCCGATAAGGCTGATTCCTACCCGGACCAGCTGAGCGGCGGGCAGCAGCAGCGTGTTGCTATTGCGCGTGCGCTTGCCATGAAGCCGAAAGCACTTTTGTTTGATGAACCGACATCTGCGCTTGACCCGGAAATGATTAAAGAAGTACTGGACGTTATGAAACGCCTTGCCAACGAAGGTATGACCATGGTAGTTGTAACACACGAAATGGGCTTTGCGCGCGAAGTTGGCGACAGGGTGCTGTTTGTTGACGGCGGTAAAATTCTGGAACAGGGTAAACCTGACGACATTTTTTTACATGCCAAAGAAGAGCGTACCCGCAGTTTCCTTTCCAAAATTTTATAATTGAAACTGTTACAATAGTAGCAGATTGTAAACTCGTGCAGAAAAAAGACTTTTTTGCACGAGTTTTTGTAATTTTTTGCAGGAGTTTTAATTATTATGGCGAATACAAATAATAACAAACTAAAGAGTTTGTTATCCCGGACCTCGGGATTAAGGAGGGATAATTTATGAACGTAAACGTAAGAGGAAAGAACATTGTTGTAACACCGGCGCTCAAAGAGTATGTTGAAAAGAAAATTACGAAAATCACGAGGCAGTTTAAAACCGTTGGCGATATCAGTGCAGTACTTAAAGTTGAAAAAGGCAACCACATTGTGGAAATTACCGTTCCTGCCAGCGGAATTTTAATCAGAGCCCAGGAATCTACCAAAGATATGTATTCGTCCATTGACTTGGTAGTGGAAAAAATTGAACGCCAGGTACATAAATATAAAACACGTCTTGCCAAACGTAAATACAGCAACTTTGTAGAGCCCGTACCTGCTCCCGAAGTAGAAGCGGCTCCGGATGAAGAATTCAAGATTATCAAGAACAAGAAGTTCTCGATGAACCCGATGACGGCTGAAGAAGCAATTTTGCAGATGAACCTGCTTGACCATGACTTCTTTGTATACTTTGACCCCGATTATGGCGGAGTAAATGTTGTATACCGCCGCAAAGACGGCAACTATGGTTTGCTGCAGCCTGAATTAAAATAATCTTTACATTGATTTCACAAAAAAGCCCGGGACAAAAGGCCCGGGCTTTTGACTTTTTGCGTGGTTTTTGGTAAAATTTTATATTAGTATAGTGTTTATAAAACAGGGAATTTTAAGGAGTGAGTGTGTTGCTCGAAAGCATATTAAAAAAGATTTTCGGTGACCCGAATGCCAAAGAATTAAAAAATATTCAGGTCATTGTCGATAAAATCAATGCACTGGAGCCGGAGATGCAGGCGCTGAGTTCAGCAAATCTTGCCGCCAAAACCGGCGAGTTTAAACTGCGCCTTGCCAAAGGCGAAACGCTTGATGATATCCTGCCGGAAGCGTTTGCCGTTGTGCGCGAAACTTCGCGCCGTATTACCGGCATGCGCCATTTTGATGTACAGCTTATAGGCGGCGTTGTTCTGCACCGCGGCAAGATTGCCGAAATGCGTACAGGCGAAGGTAAAACCCTTGTTGCAACCCTGCCTGCTTATTTGAATGCCCTTACCGGCAAAGGCGTACATGTTGTTACCGTTAATGATTACCTTGCCCGCCGCGACAGCGAGGACATGGGACGTATTTACAGAGCGCTCGGACTTTCCGTAGGCCTTATTGTGCATGATATGGATTACCCCGACCGCAAGGCTGCTTATGCTGCCGATATTACTTACGGCACCAATAACGAATTTGGTTTCGACTATCTGCGCGACAACATGGTAGTTGACGAAAACCAGATGGTGCAGCGCGAACTTAATTTCTGCATTGTCGACGAAGTTGACAGTATTTTAATCGACGAAGCGCGTACACCGCTGATTATTTCCGGCCCGGGCGAAAAATCTACCGATTTGTACCGCGTGCTGGCGCATGTAGTTGCCAACATGAACGAAAACGAGGACTATACGGTAGACGAAAAATTAAAAACCGTTGCGCCTACCGAAACTGGTATTGCCAAGGCAGAAAAAATGCTCGGCATTGCCAACCTTTATGATGCTGAACACGGCGTTGATTTTTCGCACCATTTGATGTGTGCTTTAAAAGCCAAGGCCATTATGCACCGCGACAGGGATTACGTTGTAAAAGACGGACAGGTAATTATCGTCGATGAATTTACCGGCCGTTTGATGTTTGGCCGCCGCTTCTCCGAAGGCCTGCATCAGGCTATTGAAGCCAAAGAAGGCGTTAAGGTTGAACGCGAAAGCCAGACTCTGGCAACGATTACTTTCCAGAACTACTTCCGTATGTACAACAAGCTCAGCGGCATGACCGGTACTGCTAAAACGGAAGAACAGGAATTCCAGAAAATTTACGGCCTGGATGTAATTGTTATTCCTACCAACAAACCAATGATCCGTATTGACTATCCGGACGTTATTTATAAAACAAAACGCGCCAAATACAAAGCCGCCGTTGCGGAAATTGAAGAATGCCATAAATCCGGGCGACCGGTACTGGTTGGCACAACTTCCATCGCACAGTCCGAAGAACTTTCCGCAATGCTCAAACGCCGCGGCATAGCGCATAATGTACTTAACGCCAAATACCATGAAAAAGAAGCGGAGATTATCTCCAAAGCAGGCCAGTACGGCGCTGTAACCATTGCCACCAATATGGCTGGCCGCGGTACCGATATTATGCTTGGCGAAGGTGTGCCTGAACTCGGCGGCCTGCACATTATCGGTACGGAACGCCACGAAAGCCGCCGTATTGATAACCAGCTGCGCGGACGCTGCGCCCGTCAGGGTGACCCGGGTTCTTCCAAATTCTTCCTTTCGCTGGAAGATGATTTGATGCGCCTGTTCGGTTCTGACAACATTTCCGGCATTATGGATAAGCTGGGCATGGAAGAAGACGAGCCTATCGAACATAAACTTGTAACCAAGTCCATCGAATCTGCACAGAAGAAGGTAGAAGCGCGCAACTTTACCATCCGTAAGCAGGTTCTGGAATACGATAACGTTATGAACCAGCAGCGTGAAGTTATTTACAGCCAGCGCCGCAAAATTTTGCAGCAGGCCAACCTGCGCGATACCATTATGGAAATGGTGCATAAGGTTGTAGACCGTACCATGGCTATGTATGCTCCGCCGGAAGTATATTCCGAAGACTGGGATTTGCAGGCACTTATTAACTATGCCGAAGAATTCTACGCTCCGCGCGGGCTTTTAACCGTTGAATATCTGCAGAACCTCAGCCGTGAGGAACTGGAAGAATATCTGTACAAAGTTGCCGACGAGCATTACGCAGAACGTGAAGCCGCCATTACGCCGGAACTGATGCGCGAACTGGAAAACCTTGTAATGCTTAAGGTTGTAGACAACCACTGGATGGAACACCTTGATGCTATGGATATGCTGCGTGAAGGCGTTGGCCTGCGTGCATACGGGCAGAAAGACCCGCTGGTTGAATATAAATTTGAAGCCTACGATATGTTCCAGGCTATGATTGACGCTATTCAGGACGACGTTGTACGTTACATTTACCGCGTAAACGTTATTACCCAGCCTAAGGTGGAAGACCGTCTGGAAAATGCTTCTACCAACGCCGGTGACGAAGGCACCAAACAGCCTGTTGTTAAAAAGGAAGAACCGGGCCGCAATGACCCGTGCCCCTGCGGCAGCGGCAAAAAATATAAAAACTGCTGCGGCAAAGATAAATAAAAACAAAATTTAAAATAAATTACCTACGAAGGGATGTGAATTTGGTGCTGATAGAGGAATACAAACCCGAAATATCCGCATTGAAGCAAAAATTAGAGGAAATGAGGGGATCTCTTTGACGTCGCTGCCAAAGAGGACCGCATTGCTGAATTAGAACATAAAATGGGTGCGCCGGATTTCTGGGACAACCCGGATGCCGCGCAGAAAACCGCCCAGGCTGTTACACAGCTGAAAGAAGAAGTGGGCATTGTACATAACCTTGAACAAAGGCTTGATGACCTTGAGGTTATGGTAGAGCTTGCTTTGGAAGAACCGGAATCCGGCATGGAAGAAGAACTTGAAGCCGGGCTGGAAGCTGCAAAAGCAGAAATAGAGCATTTGGAACTGGGAATGCTTTTAAACGGCGAATATGATGCCAACAATGCTATTTTAACCCTGCATGCCGGTGCCGGCGGTACCGAAGCACAGGACTGGACAAGCATGCTTCTGCGCATGTTTACCCGTTATGCCGAGCGCCAGGGCTTTGCCATTGAAATGCTGGACTATCTGCCCGGCGATGAAGCAGGCGTAAAAAGTGCTACGCTGCAAATTAACGGCCATAATGCTTACGGCTATCTGCGCAGCGAAAAGGGTGTACACCGCCTTGTGCGCATTTCTCCGTTTGATGCCAACGCACGCCGCCACACTTCTTTTGCGGCTGTTGATGTTATGCCTGAACTTGACGATACCGTCGATATTAAAATCGACCCGTCCGATTTAAAGGTTGATACTTACCGTGCCAGCGGCGCAGGCGGACAGCACGTAAACAAAACAAGCTCCGCCGTGCGTATGACGCATATTCCGACCGGCATAATCGTACAGTGCCAGAACGAACGCTCGCAGATTCAGAACCGTGAACGCTGCATGCAGCTTCTGCGCGCCAAACTGTACGAATATGAACGCGCCAAACAGGAAGCGCTGAAAAATGATATTGCCGGTGATTACCAGGACATTGAATGGGGCAGCCAGATACGCTCCTATGTTTTCCAGCCGTATAAAATGGTTAAGGACCACCGCACAGGCGCCGAAACAGGCAACGTGCAGGCTGTTATGGACGGCGGGCTGGATATGTTTATTGAGGCTTATTTAAGGTCGCAGCAAAAGAAAATTTAACTGGCTAATGGGTGGAGATAGCAATGAAAAGCCGTTATAATCCGGTTTTGCTGGCAGTTATTGTTATAGGGCTTGTTTGTGCCTTATGGCTTAATTACAGCAGATATGAAATAGAAGAAAAAAACAATACCGTAGAAATGGCTATGGAATACGAAGGCCTGCAGCAGCTTGCCGACTGGGAAGGCCTGCCGCTTGATTCCGTATTGAAAGATTTTAAAGATGCCGGTGTTACTTCGCTGATAGTTTTTGACACTACCCTGCAAAAACTCGACAACAAAGGGCTTGTTTATGCCGTTCCGGGACGTGAGCTTTTGCACGGCGGAACTGCCGGAACGCATTTTGCGGCTTTGCAGCAGCAGGATATAATTCCCGACGCAGTTTATATTACAGAGGGAAAATCGCCTGTAACTTTTAAAGAAACAGAGAAAGACCTGTATCTGCGCTATGCGCCGGAACGTATTGCCGTTGTAAGTGAATCTCCGCGTATTATCCGTGTTTTGGGCGACCCGCGTATTATTGAAGGTGACAACTACGACACCAAAATGCCGCTGATGCAGGCGCCTCTTGGCCTTTCCACCGAAGAAATGCGCCAGATTGCAGCTGCCGGGTTTAACGTTATCGTCCGCCCGCAAAACTATTTGCCTGTAACGGAACAGCAGATAGACAGCATTTTCAGCCGTATTGATGAATCCGGAGCGAATGTTGTTTCTTATATCGGCTGCGGCAAGGAAGTAGTTGGTTTCCCCGATAAGCTCGATTATATGGCTGAAAAATTGTTAAGCCATAACATGGTTTTCGGTATGGTTGAACATTATACCCAGCTCCAGTTTGCGCCCATGGAAGGCCTTATTCCCATGGCGGAAAAAATGGATTATCAGGTAGCGCGTTCTTATATTATCGACAAGGCCGAACAGCGCAAGCTGAAAATGCCCGAGGCTTTGCGCCGCTGGGCACTTACCGATGAAGAACGCAATATCCGCATCAATTATATTAAACCTTTTATGCTGCCGCAGAACGGGCAGGATATTTTAGAGCTTAACCTTGATTATGTTAAGAGCATTGCCGCTAATGTTCAGTCGCGCGGCTTTAAGCTTGGCACCAGCGGTGTGTTTAACGCGGATGCCAATGGCTATCAGGCATATTTCCCCGATAAAATGCTGTTGGTTCTGCCTGCACTTGCCGTTGTTGCAGCAGGCGTAATGTATCTTGCATTGCTTTTGGGGCTTAGCAGTAAATTGCAGTATATTCTGTTTGCGGTTTTTGGTGCCGCAGCCGCTGCATTGGTTGTAAAAATGGCTTCGCCTTTGCCGAGGCAGCTTCTGGCATTTGTTTCTGCCTGCGTATTCCCGGTACTTTCAATGATTGTAGTTGTGGAATGGTGGGAGAGCGTAAAAGTACGCTGCAAATGCATGGTGCAGTTTTTAATGCGCACTACCGTACAGCTTGGCGCGGCAGTTGCCATGTCCTTGTGCGGTGCGGCAATGATTTCCGCACTTTTGGGCGATATCCGTTTCTTTTTGGAAATTGACATTTACCGCGGCGTAAAATTAACGTTTATTATGCCGGTATTATTAATGCTGTTATGGTATGTCAAACGTTTTAATATTTTCGGCGGCAAAACTGGCGGCGGCCTTATTGCCGATATCCGCTATCTTTTATCGACCCATATTAAACTTGAACATTTATTTATTCTGGGCGTTTTGGCTTTTGTAGCTTATATTTTTGTAGGCCGCAGCGGCCATACTTCCGGTGTTCCCGTTTGGGGCATTGAGCTTAAAATGCGTGCCCTGCTGGAACAGCTGATGTATGCACGCCCGCGTACCAAAGAATTTATGATTGGGCATCCTGCCTTTTTTGTAGCGGCTTACGCGGCTTATTACAAAGCTCCGCGCCTGTGGCAGATGATACTTGTGGCAGGAGCGGTTATAGGGCAGGGCAGCCTTGTGCAGACCTTTGCGCATATGCGCACACAGGTTATCATGAGCTATATCCGTGCGCTGGACGGCTACTGGCTTGGAGCCGTAATAGGCATAGCAGCAGTAGTTGTGCTTAATTTGTTCATGCCTTATTTGCAGAAGTGGCAAAGGAGATATTTGGGTAATGAATAAAATTGTCATTTCCGGATATTACGGATTTGCCAACGCGGGTGACGAAGCCATGCTTACATCAATTGTAAGGGCTTTGCGCGGCGTACAGCCGGAAATTGACCTGACGGTTATTTCCGGCAATCCTGCCGAAACATCTGCCAAACATAAAGTAAAAAGCATTTACCGTTTTAACTTTTTTAAAATATACAGTGCAGTAAAAAATGCCGATATGCTTTTAAGCGGCGGCGGCAGCCTTTTGCAGGATGTAACCAGCCTGCGCAGCCTGTTTTATTATCTGTTCATTATTTTAATGGGCAAAATGGCGGGCAAAAAGGTTATGCTGTATTCGCACGGCATTGGCCCAATCCGCAATAAGCTGGCAAGAAAGCTGACCAGAATTGTCTGCGGCAAGGCGGATTTAATTACGGTGAGAGATGCAGATTCACAGAATGAACTCTTAAAAATGGGACTCAGCGGCAAAAATATTATTGTCACTGCCGATTCTGTGCTGGCTTTGCCTGTTGCAGATAAAGCAATAGGGCAAAAAATACTGCAAAATGCCGGTATTGACATTAACAGGCCGGTGCTTGGCATTTCTGTGCGCCCGTGGGCGAATGATATAAATTGCTTTAAGGTAATTGCAGCTGCCTTAAAACAGTTTAAATCGGAACATGACGCGCAGATAGTGCTTTTGCCGCTTCAATATCCGGCAGATTTAAAAAGCTGTGCTGCCGTTAACAGCTTTTTAAAGGATGAAAAAGACATTTATTTTTTGGATTCCGCATATAACACGGAAGAATTTTTATCGCTGATAGGCAATTTTAAGCTGCTTTTGGGCATGCGCCTGCACGCACTGGTTTTTGCGGCCGTTATGAAGGTGCCGCTTTTGGCAATTTCGTACGACCCCAAGGTTGACGCATTTGTAAATACCGCCGGTGGTGTGCTTGCCGGAAGCGTGGACGATATAAAGAAAGAGCAGCTTGTAAACGTACTTAAAGCCGCGTGGTGCAAACCGCCGGTTGTACAGAATGAACGGATGGAGCAGCTGCGCAGTAAGGCACAGCTTAATTTGGAAAGAACTTTTGCGCTGCTGCGCGGTGAAGAATGAAAGGAGCAGGCCGTATGCTGGAAATGGTAGACGTAAGCAAAATTTATCCAGGCGGTTCAGTCGCTTTGCAGGACATTAACGTCCGTATTGAGCAGGGCGAATTTGTTTTTATTGTAGGCCCGAGCGGCGCAGGAAAGTCTACTTTCTTTAAAATGCTGTTCCGTGAGGTTTTGCCTTCCAGCGGTAAAGTTATCGTAAACGGGCATGACCTTGTAAAAATGACAGATAAGGAAATTCCGTATTTCAGAAGGCAGCTGGGCATAGTTTTTCAGGATTACCGCCTGCTGCCTGACCGTACCGTATATGATAATGTTGCGTTTGCAATGCAGGTTATCGAAACTCCGTACCGCAAAATCAAACGCCGCGTTAACGATGTGCTTGACCTTGTAGGTCTGCGCAAGCGTGCGCATGCTTATCCTACCGAGCTCAGCGGCGGCGAACAGCAGCGCATTGCCATTGCACGCGCCATTGTTAACGACCCTATCCTTTTAATAGCCGATGAACCTACCGGTAACCTCGACCCGGAAACCAGCTGGGAAATTATGGATATTTTCCGCGAGGTAAACAAAAGCGGAACCACTATTGTAATGGCTACGCATGACAGGGAAATAGTTGATGAAATGGAAAAAAGGGTTATAGCCATTGAGCACGGACATATTGTGCGCGATGATGCAAAAGGAGTATACGGCTATGAGTCTTAGTACGAAAGAATATTTTGTAAGAGAAACATATAAATCCATACGGCGCAACGGCCTGATGAGCGTAGCCTCTGTATCGACCGTTGCTTTGTCGCTGTTGGTTTTGGGTATGTTTCTTTTATTATTTTTAAATACCAATAACCTTGCCCAATATCTGGAAAGCCAGGTACAGATAACCGTTTATATGCAGGACGAAGCAGACGGCGATGTGCTTGATGCAACGCGTACCAAACTGGAAGGGCTTCCCGGTGTTGAAAAAGTTACTCCGGTAACTAAAGAAGAAGCACTGGAACGCTTTAAAGAGCGCCTTGGCGAACAGCAGAACCTGCTTAACTCGCTTGGCACGGATAATCCATTCCCGTATTATTTTGAAGTGGAAGTGGACGCTCCTGAACGCATAGCCGAGCTTACTCCGCAGATAGGCGAAATGGAAGGCGTGGAAACCGCAAAATTCGGGCAGGAAGTTGTTGAACAGCTGTTTCAGATTACCAAAATACTGCGTATCGGCGGTATTCTGCTGGTAGTGCTGCTTGCTTTTGCAACGCTGTTTATTATTGCAAATACCATCCGCCTGACGGTTTTTGCCCGCAGGCGCGAAGTTAACATAATGAAATACGTAGGTGCAACAGACTGGTTTATCCGCTGGCCGTTTATGCTGGAAGGCATGACGCTGGGCTTTTTCGGTTCGCTTATTTCCATTACCATAATAGATATTTCTTATTCGGCACTGTTGTCGCGTATTTATTCCACGCTGGCGTTTTTGCCGATGCTGCCTCCTTACCCGATGCTGATTTATGTTGATTTGTTTATTATCATCAGCGGTACAGCTATCGGCGCGGCCGGCAGTTATGTATCTTTGCGCAAATTCCTGCGCGTTTGACGGGGAGGGCTGCGCATGTTGAAAAGTAAAGTTCTGGCAGCAGTTCTGGCGGCATGTGTTGCAGGCCTGCCGGTGCTGCATGGTTACGCCGACGAACTTTCTGAAAAACAAGCTGAATATGACAGGGTGCAGCAGCAGATGCGTGATATGGAAGCGCAGCGCGAAGAAGCAAGGCGTGCTGCAGATGCGGCCAGCAGCCGTATGGAAGAAGTAGTAAGTGAACTGCGCCAGTTACAGATACGCCTTGACGAAATTAATGCCCGCCAGGCAGAACTTGACGCTGCCATTGCCGATAATCAGGCTAAACTGGCAGAAGAAAAAGCCAACCTTGAACGCAGAATGAACATTTTTAAAAAGCGCCTGCGCGATATTTATATCAACGGACAGATTAACTATCTGGACGTACTTTTGGGTGCGAAGGATTTTTCCGATTTTTCGTCCCGTATGTTCCTGCTGCAAAAAATAATCAGCCGCGATATTGCAATGCTTGATGCCATTAACAAATCAATGGCTGAAATTGAAAAGCGGCAGGAAGAACTTGATGCCCAGACGAAGGAGCTTGATGCTTTGAGGGCAGAGCTTGAAGTAAAACGCCAGGAAGCAGAAGCACGGCGCGAAGAAAGGGCGCAGCTTTTATATGCTGCCGAAGAAGAACGCAGCCAGGTTGAAGGCGAGTACGACCGCCTTGCCGCTATCAGCGAAAACATTGCCAGCATGCTGCGCAGCCTGCAAAATGCGGGCGGTATGCCGGGCGGCGGAGGCACGGGCAAATTTATCTGGCCGGTGCAGGGCGAAATTACTTCCTACTATGGCTGGCGTACACATCCTATTTTCGGTACTACCCGTTACCATTCCGGTTATGATATTGCCTGTGACACCGGTACGCCTATTGCCGCGGCAGACAGCGGCACGGTTGTATATTCCGGCTGGCTGGGCGGTTATGGCTACTGCGTAATGATTGACCATGGCGGCGGGCTTGTAAGTTTGTATGGGCATAACAGTGAACTGTGGGTATCTGAAGGCCAGTATGTGCAGCAGGGCCAGACGATAGCGCTTGCAGGCAGCACCGGCTGGTCTACCGGCCCGCACTGCCATTTTGAAGCACGCCTGAACGGTGAACTTACCGACCCGATGAACTATCTGCCGTAATGGGCTGCAATTGGAGGGGCATAAATGCTGAAAAAAAGGTTTAATATTATAACTTTGCTGCTGGCATGTGCCTGCACGGCAGTAATTACATTTGCAGGCATTATGGCTTTAATGCAGAAGGCTGCTGGCAATTCTGCCGCCGGTATGGTGTTTTTAAAAACGCTGGTTACCGTGCGTGATAACTATGTGGAGCCGGTTGACAGCGAAAAGCTGTTTGACGGTGCTACTTCCGGCATGGTTAAGGCTTTGGGCGACCCGTATTCTGCTTACCTTGACAAAAAAAGCTTCAGCGAAATTACTGATTTGACGGACGGTGTTTTTGGCGGCATTGGTGTTGTTCTTGGCAAAAAGGACGATGATTTTGTTGTAGTTGCGCCTATGAAAGGAACACCTGGCGACGAAGCCGGAATAAAAGCCGGAGATAAAATTCTTGCCGTTGACGGCACAAATGTTGACGGTATGCAGCTGGAGGATGTTGTTGCCAAAATACGCGGCAAACAGGGCACGGAAGTGGAACTGCTTCTTGAAAGCGCAGACGGCGCAGAGCGCACTGTGCGCGTTATCCGCGGCGATATTAAGGTAGAATCGGTAGGCGGGCAAATGCTGCCCGGTACAAAAATCGGTTATATACGCATTTCGGTATTTAACGAACAGACCGGCGCCGATTTTGCCAAAAAGTATATAGAGCTTGAAAAAGAAGGTATGCAGGCCTTGCTGCTTGATTTGCGCCATAACCCCGGCGGCATTTTGGGAGAATGCGTAAAAGTTGCGCAGTACATTGTTCCCAAAGGCACGGTGGTATCTATTAAGGACCGCAGCGGCAATACCTTTGTGGAAGAATCAAACCTTGAAAAAGTCAAATATCCTCTGGCTGTGCTTGTTGACCACGGCAGCGCAAGTGCGGCAGAAATTGTTGCCGGTGCGGTGCAGGATACCGGCGCGGGCAAACTTTTCGGCGTGCAGACTTTTGGCAAGGGTTCGGTTCAATCCGTTTATAAATTAAGTGAAAATACAGGGCTGAAACTTACAACAGCCAAATATTATACGCCGAGCGGGCGTTCCATTCACGGTACCGGCATTAAGCCTGATGTTGAGGTGGAGCTTGACCTGCAAAGCATGAAAGACACTCAGCTGGAAGCAGCAGAAAACTATTTAAAAGAACAGCTTGCAAAATAAGAAAGGAGCAGCAAAGCAGTAATGTTTAAGGGAGTTTTGGCTTTAACGGCTACGGCAGCAATCAGCCTCGCCGTATTTGCAAATTCTGCATCGGCAGAAGATTTGACAAAATTTTATTCAACCGAACGCGTAAGCGGCTACAAAAGCGGCGAATTTATGATTTTGGCAGAAGATGACGTTAATTTCCGTTCCAATCCTGCCGTAAGCAATAACATAATCAGCTGCCTGCCGCGCCATTCGCTGCTGCGCATTACAAAAGACGAGCAGCCCTGGGCTGAAGCCGTATGGAACGGGCATAAGGGTTACATTGCAACCGAATATTTAACGCCTGCGGAAGCTGAACCCTTGCTTAATGACGAGGATATTAATTTTGGCGAATGGAAACTTGACGATGTTTTTGTGCCGGAAAACGCAGCTCTCGGAAAACTGCTTAAAGAAGGCAAAGAACACGGCGATTATGTTTACGAGTATGCAGATGTAAAAATCAGCGTTAACCGCAAAAAACATACTATTACAGCTATGGAAGGCAAATCGCCCTTGTTTGCCACCATGCGCGGCGTAAGCAACGGCGATGAAGCCGCACGTGTTGTAGGCCAGTACGGCATGCCTAACAGAGTGGTTTATTTTACGCCAGATAAAAATGACGAAAGTTTAAAGCAAACCATGATGCTTGGATATGATTTTCCGAGTGATGGTGATTATGAAGATGCCGGGCTTGATTTTTATATTGATGCCAATGACCGTGTAAGCAAAATAGTTCTGCGCAAAGATGATTAACGTTTATGTGCATAAATTTGTAAATTGCTTTACACATTTACAGCAAAATCAAAAATTTTAAGGCTTTTGATAAAAATTTGTTGACTAATTACAGTATTGTGCGTAAACTATACACAAGTTAATAATTACCACTAAACCTACGAGACGGAGATCAAGTCAGAAAATGCGCTCACAGAGAGTCCGGTTGCTGGGAACGGATAGAAATGCAGTCTGATAAATGGACCGTTGAGGGTGCAGTCAAAGCAGGTTTTCCTGTGAGTATTCTGCAACGCAGCGCCAGCGTTACGGGCGAGGGGTGTGTTGGCACTCTGCTAAAGTGCGCGGAATCTTCCGCGAATCAAGGTGGTACCGCAGGTTTATAGCATTATTGCCTGTCCTTGTATATTTACAGGGACAGGCTTTTTTATTTAGCGCGGCAGCCATTTCCAACAAAAACTTTCCGGGGGGACTTAAAATGATTAACACAGCAATTGCCAAACTTGCAGCAGGGCAGAACCTTGCAGGAACAGAAACACGCGAAGCTTTTGGCCAGATTATGAGCGGCGGCGCTACCAATGCCCAGATTGCGGCTTTTATTACTGCCATGCGCATGAAAGGTGAAACAATAGACGAAATTACCGCCTGCGCGCAGGTGCTGCGCGAAAAATGCAGCCGTATCCATACTCAGGGCGATGTTCTTGATATAGTAGGCACAGGCGGCGATTGCGCAAATACTTTTAATATATCCACAACCAGTGCCTTTGTAATAAGCGCAGCCGGGCAGCCGGTGGCAAAACACGGCAACCGCAGCGTATCAAGCAAAAGCGGTGCAGCCGATGTACTTGAGGCTTTGGGTGTAAAAATAGATTTGCCGGCAGAGAAAAATGAAGAACTGCTGCAAAAAATTAACCTTTGCTTTTTGTTCGCGCAGTCCTGCCACACTTCAATGCGTTATGCAGGCCCGGTGCGCAAGGAAATTGGCATCAGAACCATTTTTAATATCATTGGGCCTTTGGCAAACCCGACCTTTGCAAGCTTGCAGCTTTTGGGCGTTTACCAGAAGGAACTGGTGCTGCCGCTGGCGCGTGTGCTTTCAAACCTCGGCGTTAAACGCGGCATAGTGGTTTACGGCAACGACGGGCTGGACGAAGTAACGGTTTCTTCAACCAATACAATGGCAGAAATTAACAATGGCAAAGTAACGGAATATATTTTCGACCCCGCTGATTTAGGCTTTAAACGCTGTGCCAAAGCCGACCTTGTTGGCGGCGGCGATGCACAAGAAAATGCGCAGATAACCACGAATATTTTAAACGGCACGGAACGCGGCAGCAAACGCGACGCAGTTGTTTTAAACAGCGCCATAAGTTTATACCTTGGCGGCAAAGGCAGCATTAAGGAATGTGCAGCTCTGGCAGAAGAAACCATCGACAGCGGCAGAGCTTACGAAAAATTGCAGCAGCTTGTAAAATTAAGCAATATGTGAGGCTTTTATGATACTTGATACTTTAGCGGCGGCATCTAAAGAACGTGCCGGTGAACTGATAAAAAAATATGGTTTAAATGCTTTGCGCCGTGAGGCAGAAGCGCTGCCGCAAGTAAACCGCGGGTTTGCGCAGGCGTTAAAAAAACAGGGGCTTTCTTTTATCTGCGAAGTAAAAAAAGCCTCGCCTTCCAAAGGGCTTATCGCAAAGGATTTTAACCCGGTTTTGCAGGCCAGGGCTTACGAAAAAGCCGGTGCGGCAGCCGTGTCGTGCCTTACGGAACCGCAGTATTTTTTAGGCAGCAACGAATATTTAAAGGCAATCAGCCAAAGCATATCGCTTCCTGTTCTGCGTAAGGATTTTACCGTACACGAAGCGCAGATTTACGAAGCGAAACTTATCGGCGCTGACGCCATACTTTTAATAACGGCACTTTTGGAAGATAGCGTTTTGCAGGAATATCTTGCCGCGGCAAAAGGCATTGGGCTTGATGTTTTAACGGAAGTGCATGACGAAGCAGAACTGGAAACGGCGCTGAACGCCGGTGCGGAAATTATAGGTGTAAACAACCGTAACCTGCGTGACTTTACGGTGGATTTAACAACAAGCCTGCGCCTTAAAAAGCTGGTGCCTCCGGGGATTACTTTTGTTGCCGAAAGCGGCATAAAAACAAGGGCGGACACAGCGCAGCTTGAAGCTGCCGGCGCAGACGCGGTGCTTATTGGCGAAACGCTGATGAAAAGCAGCAATGTGCAGGCAGCGTTAAAAGAACTGGCAGGTGGGCAGAATGGTTAAGGTAAAAATTTGCGGCATCAAAACCATGCAGGATGTGCAGGCAGTAAACAAACACAGGCCGGATTACGCAGGCTTTGTCTTCTACCCGCTCAGCAAAAGGTATGTCAGCCTCATCATAGCGCGGCGGTTAAAGGTGGCGTTAAATAAACACATCAAAACAGTGGGTGTGTTCGTAAACGCTCCGACGGAAGAAATTGCCGCTGCTGCGGAACTTGGCATTATAGATCTGGTGCAGCTGCACGGCGATGAGGGCAACGCATATATCGCAGAGCTGAAAAAAATCTGCAAGCTGCCCATCATCAAAGCGGTGCAAGTGCAGGATGAAAACGACATCAAACGCGCCGATTATTATAACTGCGATTACCTGCTGTTCGATACTTACAGCCAATCCGCCCGGGGCGGCACGGGCAGGCAGTTTAACACAAAGCTGCTGAAGGGCGTTAAAATACACAAAGCTTATTTTATTGCCGGCGGGCTTGACCCAGAAAACGTGCGCCGCGCCATAAAGGGCTTAAAGCCTTACGCTGTGGATGTAAGCAGCGGCGTGGAAACGGACGGCAAGGATAGCAAAAAGATAAAAGCGTTTATAAAACAGGTGAAAGAATGAAGAACATGGCTAAAGGAAGATACGGCGTACACGGCGGGCAGTACATACCCGAAACGCTGATGCACGCGGTGCTGGAACTGGAAGAAGCATACGAATATTATAAAAACGACCCGCAATTTAACCGTGAATTGCAGGCTTTGTACCATGATTACGCCAACCGCCCTTCGCTTTTGTATTATGCGGAGAAAATGACGAAGGATTTGGGCGGCGCGAAGATTTATTTAAAACGCGAGGACTTGAACCATACCGGCTCGCACAAAATTAACAACGTGCTGGGGCAGGTGCTGCTGGCAAAAAAAATGGGCAAAAAGCGTGTGCTTGCGGAAACAGGCGCAGGCCAGCACGGTGTGGCAACGGCAACGGCGGCCGCGCTGATGGACATGGAATGTACGGTTTACATGGGGCGCGAGGATACCGAACGCCAGGCGCTGAATGTGTTCCGCATGCAGCTGTTGGGCGCGAAGGTTGTGGCGGTGGACAGCGGCACCAAGACGCTTAAAGATGCCGTTAACGAAGCCATGCGCCAGTGGACGGCGAATGTTAACGACACTTATTATGTGCTGGGCAGCGTAATGGGCCCGCACCCGTACCCCGAGATGGTTCGCGACTTTCAGGCAGTTATCGGCAGGGAAGTTAAGGCGCAGATGCTGGAAAAAGAAGGTCGCCTGCCTGATGTGGTAATGGCGTGCGTCGGCGGCGGCAGCAACGCCATGGGCCTGTTTTACGACTTTATCCCCGATAAACAGGTGCAGCTTATCGGCGTGGAAGCAGCGGGGCGAGGCGTAAATACGGCGCAGACGGCGGCAACCATCGCACGCGGCAGCATCGGCATTTTCCACGGCATGAAGTCCTACTTTTTGCAGGACGAGTACGGGCAGATTGCCCCGGTGTACAGTATTTCCGCGGGGCTGGATTACCCCGGTATCGGGCCTGAGCACGCGGCGCTGTACGATGCAGGGCGTGCTCTGTATGTATCGGCAACCGATGACGAAGCGGTAGCAGCGTTCAGTTACCTGTCCCGCACGGAAGGCATTATTCCGGCCATCGAAAGCGCCCACGCCATCGCCTACGCGCAAAAGCTGGCGCCGACTTTGTCGAAGGATAAAATTATTGTAGTAAATGTTTCCGGCCGCGGCGATAAGGACGTGGCGGCAATTGCCAGATACATGGGGGTGGATTTGCATGAGTAAAATAGCGGCAGCCTTTAAAAAACAGCGTAAATGCTTTATACCTTTCATAACAGCGGGCGACCCGTGCCTTGAACTTACCAAACAGTTAATTGTTGCCATGGCCAACGCCGGGGCGGATATTATCGAACTGGGCATACCTTTTTCCGACCCGGTGGCGGAAGGCGAAGTGATACAGGCGGCCAACGTGCGTGCACTGGCGGCAGGAACAACTACAGATAAAATTTTTGCCATGCTGGCAGAAGTGCGCAAAGAAACTGATGTGCCGCTGGTGTTTTTAACTTATGTAAACCCCATTTTTACCTACGGAACGGAAAAATTTATGGCAACGTGCCAAAGCAGCGGTGTGGACGGCGTAATCGTGCCCGATGTGCCTTTTGAAGAAAAGGCGGAACTGGCAGGGCTGTGCGCTGAATACGGCGTGGACTTAATCCCGCTGGTAGCGCCGACATCGGACGAGCGCATTAAAATGATTGCCAAAGATGCGCAGGGCTATGTATATATCGTATCGTCGCTGGGCGTAACCGGCGTGCGGCAGAACATAACGACGGACATAGCGGCGATTACCGCTAAAATCCGCGAAGTGACGGACGTACCGGCAGCAGTAGGCTTCGGCATAGCAACGCCGCAGCAGGCAGCCCAAATGGCAGCAGTAAGCGACGGCGCAATAACCGGCAGCGCCGTAGTACAAATAGTAGGTGAACACGGCCAAAACTGCATCCAGCCCGTAACAGACTATGTAAAACAAATGGCAAAAGCAGTGCACGGGGTGGAGTGAAATAAATAAAAATAACAAACAGCCTTTTACTTACAAGTGTAGGTAAAAGGCTGTTTTGGTTTATTAATTTGTTCAACAAAATGAAAAATTGCGTAAAAATAATAAAGTTTTTTTCAGCAGACACACGTTAGTCGGCTTGATTTGTTATTTTATTGATATAGCAGGAAATAAAACTACGAAATGGAGGAATAAAAATGGAGAGTTATAATGAAAAAGTAATTAAAATTAATGCTATATCTACAGAGGATGTTAGTGAAAAGATGCCCCAAGAAACTGTTTTATCGGGTACTTGTGATAATAGTAGTCAAATCAGTGCCGATGATACCAACAAAGAAAATAAAAGCATTTATGAACTTTTAGAAGAGGACATTATGTCATCTGATATTTCTGACGCTGAAAAAACAAAACGTCTTTCACGTTTGATTAGAATACGCAGTAAAACTGTTAATATTATGCTTGTTGGGGCTACAGGAAGTGGTAAAAGTTCAACAATAAATGCAATGTTTAATATGGAAATGGCTAAAGTTGGTGTTGGCGTAGATCCGGAAACCACAACTATTTCCAAATTTGAATTAGATAATTTAGTTATTTGGGATACTCCGGGCCTTGGCGACGGTATAGAAAGAGATAAGAAAATAACAAAAGATATAATTACTAAATTAAATGAAAATAATGAAGATGGACTTCCGCTTATCGATATGGTAATAGTAATTATTGATGCATCTTCTAAAGATCTTGGAACTTCTTATGATTTGATTAATAATGTTCTTATTCCCTGTATTGGAAATGAGGCAGAAAAAAGAATTTTAATTGCATTAAATCAATCGGATATAGCAATGAAAGGAACACACTGGCTTACCGATGATAATATGCCGGATGATGTTTTAAAGGACTTTTTACAGAAAAAATCTGAATCAATCAAAAACAGAATAAAAGAAGCTACTGGATTAGAAACAGAACCGGTATATTATTGCGCAGGGTATAAAGAAGAGGGCGAAGAACAAAGAAAACCATATAATTTAACAAAATTACTTTATTATATCGTTATGATGATACCAAAAGAAAAACGCTTGGCGATAGCAGATAACATCAATGAAAATGAAGATAATTGGCGCTATGATGATAAAGAATTTGATTATCGCAGTGGCACTAAACAAGGGTTTTGTGACACGGTATGGGATTATATATCCGGTGGAGCAGAAGCAGGCAGTGGAATTGGCGGTCAAATTCTGGGAATACCTGGTAAAGTTATAGGCGGTGCATTAGGTGGCGCTATTGGTGCTATCGGCGGTATTTTTGGTGCAATTTTTGATTGAATATTGATTTTTATAACAGGCAGGTTAATTTAATCTGCCTGATTTTTTTATCGGACAAATGAGTGTCTCTGAATTATGATATAATATACAAAACAATTATAAGGGGACATAAATATGGGAAATGCAATTCAAAAAAAGAACAGAGTTCTGGATATTTTTTATCGTGCAATGAAGGGTGAAAATTTATCAGTAGCTAAAATTGCAAACGAATACGAAGTTTCTACTAAAAGTATATCCAGAGATATTAATGACATTAAAAATTTTTTGAGTGATAATCGTGAACTTGTAGGCAATACAGAATTGCAGTATTCATCAAGTACAAAATCATATTACCTTGAGTTTGAAAATTTTTTGCTGAGTAAAGAACTTCTGGCTATTATGAAGATAATGGTTGGCTGCAGAGCGTTCAGCAAAATAGACATCTTAAAATTGTTTACAAAACTTAAAAATTTTGTTTCATATCACGATAAAGGAATATTAGATGAACTTTTAGAGAAAGAACTATATCACTATAATGAAGTAAATCATGATTGCAAAAATGTAATTGATAATATCTGGCAGTTGACGCGTTGTATTCACGAAAAAATAGAAATCTCTGTTACATACTATAAGATTGACCGCAAATTAGTAGAACGTAAAATAAAACCGATTGCGATAATGTTTTCTGATTATTATTTTTATCTAATAGCTTATCATAGTGATAAAGACGATTGGAAACCTCTTTATTACAGAGTTGACAGAATTATTAATATAGTAAAACATAGAAGTCACTTTACAATTGACAAAAACCACGATTTTGATGAAGGTGATTTGAGAAATAAAATACAATTTATGTTCACCGGTGAATTTAGAAATATTAAGTTTGAATATACAGGCCCTTCAGTACAGGCAATATTGGATAAAATTCCTACAGCAAAAATAGTTGAAATAAACGGAAATACTAAAGTTATTGAAGCAAAAACTTTTGGCAGGGGTATCAATATGTTTTTATTGTCACAAGGCAAAATGGTAAAAGTTTTGGAACCGCAAATCTTGGTTGAAGAAATGAAAGAGGAATTAAAATTCATGATACATAACTATAATTTGAATTAAAAGGCAGTAATTTTCACATATTTTTTACATTGCTATCATTATGGCAAAGGCTTATAATAAATATATGGTATAAAATTTTGTCATAATAACATTTAAAACAGGATTAGCTGTAAAAACGGAGGGTTAAAATGGAAAAAATTTATAAAACTCTTGATGAACTTTATGAAATAAATAATAGATATTCTCTGTCTACCGAAATAGTTGAAAAATTACGTTCAGATATGCAATCTGCTAAAGTATGTACTCCTGTAATTGGTAAATTCAGCTCCGGTAAAAGTGCATTGATAAATACACTTTTAGGATACACTGAAAACAAAAAAATTCTTAAGGTAGATATTACACCTGAAACAGCAGTTCCGGCAGAAATTTCTTATGACTCTGTTGCAGATAATATTTATATTATACAAAATGACGGAACACGCCAAAAAGTTACTGTTGATGAATACCGCCGCCTTGAACTGGATGCCAATACGGTTTATTGTACATCTATTAATTTAAAAAACAGTTTTTTAGAAGAAATTCCGGACGTAATGTTAGTTGATATGCCTGGTTTTGAATCAGGTTTTGAGGTTCATAACAGGGCTATTGACAGTTATCTGCCGCGCAGCTTGGCATATATTATTGCATTTCCGGCAGATGATATGATACTGCGCAGCAGTGTTGGCAACATTTTAAAAGAATTGTGTCTGCATGATATGCCTATTTGCATTGCTATAACAAAATATGATAAGCGAGATAATGATTATCAAGAAACACTGTCTGTATTAAAAGAAAATTTAAAAAAATTTATCGGAAACAGAGAATTAGTTTATTGCGAAACTTCCAGCTATAGTGGAGACGCTGAAGAATTAAAAGAATTTTTAAAAACTGTTCAGGAAAATTCTCAGCAAATATTGGCTGATAAGTTTAAAAATTCTGTATTAGCGGCAATTAATACGACTGAAAATTATTTATGTACTACATTAAAAAGCAGTGAACTCACTGAATCTGAACTTGATGAACAGAAAGAAAAGCTCGGTAAACAGTTAGATTCTTTAAACAATCAATTTTCCAACGAAAAAGAAAATTTTGATGCATCAATTTCTGAATGTATAGAAGAAATTAAAAATGATGTGCAAATTGCATTGGAAGCAGAAGAATCTACTTTTGTTGCAATGGCAATGAATAATCAGAATATTAATGAAAGAATAAATATTGTTGTCAGAAATGCAGTTACAACGAGTATAAAAAAACGTTTTATTCCTAAAGTAGAAAAATATTTAAAACGTGTTGCCAATTGCATTAACAATGAATCTGTTGGAGATGTACATGTTTTATTTTCTTTTAATGCAGAAGAAGTAAGTAAAGGGATTATTTCGATGTCTGTAGCTACTACTGCTGCAATTATTTTGGGGCTTCCTGTTATAGGCGCTCTTGTTGTAGGTATTATTGCACTTTATCATAAAATAAAAGGTGATCAAAAACGTGAAGAACAAAAACGCCAAATCAGAATGAAGCTTAACTCTGAAGTATATCCGCAGGTTATAAAAGAAGTTGGTCATGGCATCCAAACAGCTATTACCAAGCAGCTTAAATTAATTAACACTTCTATTGAAGATGAAATTACAACTCAGCGCAATGCACTCGAAAAAGCATTAGAAGATGTCCGCAAAAAAATATCTGACGAAAAAGAACTTAAAGAAAAGACTGCAGCTGATATAAAAGCAGATTTAACAAAAATTGATGAAATGAAAATAAATTTGGCATAGGAGGAGTTTGTAATGACTATAGAAAAGATTGTTGTTTTACTTAAACAACTTACTGAAGAAGTCCAAAAGCTTGAAAAAACTCCGGCTGCAAAAACTGAATATCAAGAAGATAGTAAAATAATTGCTTTGGCAAAAAGATATCCGTTTGAAGGGCATATTCTTGTAAATAAATCTGATGTTGTTAAAAAATATTATATTACAACACTTTTATCAATTTTCAGTAGTGTAAATAACAATAATTTATCAAAAGAGCAGCAATTATTTATTTGCAGGATTATATCATCGTATGATTCTCAGATAAATATTAAAGAGTATATTACACAAAGCTTAAAAGTTGATATACAATATTTTAATAATTTGGTTGAAGTTTTTGATTTTGATACTGCTGTTTGTTTTGCCGTTGATTTAATGCTATTAAGTTTGTTTAGAAAAGAAAGAATTATTGAAAAAGAATGCGAATTGATTTCTGATATTTTACAATTATTAAAAATCAACAAAGAAACTGTTTTAAAAACAGCTAATATAGCCAAAGCTATAGCAGGGCAAAATTTTACTCAGTTAATTCAGCTTATTGATTCTACTGATAAAATTAATTATAGTTGTTTCTTAGCTTATTATCCTGAAAATACATATACAAGTATTGTAAAAAATATAACTGATATTAAAAATATGCCCGGAAATATTTTGGTAGTAAATGCTAAAATTTCTAATTATCAGGATTTTATTGATTTAAATGAATATAAGGCGGAAAAGATTTCTTTTTATAACTGCTCTTTTAATAATATAAGAGGTTTTAAAGAAATCAAACAACTTGTATTCGATAGCTGTAATTTTGAAAATAATATTTTTAATGAAAACACAAAAACTGGGGTTTGGGGTTTATTTGGAGGAGTAAAAGGAGAAGATAATTATACATTTATTAATGGTGATAGAATAACTTTAAAAAATACAATTTTTACAAATATACGTGCATCGAAAAATATTTTAGATTTGACAAATAGTAATATAGAAAATTGCAAATTTATAAACTGTCAGGGATTAGATGTACCATGCTCTTATCTAATTCAAATGAATACTGGAGAAATTAAAAATAGTGTTTTTGAAAATTGTTCAATAAAAACAAGCATGGAAGACCGTAATGTTACAACTGGTGGCATTGTATTAATTTCAAATGGTATTTTTAAAAACAATAATTTAATAAAATGTTCATCCAAAGGAACATCGAGCTATGGAAGCTATGCTAAATTTAAAATGCAAATTGTTAAAGCAATAAATGCCAAAGTGGAAAATTGTCGCTTTAATGAAGGTTATTGCTCTTCGGATGATTCATATGATAAAGGTGTTACTAGTTATATTTTAGGATTAAAAAATTCAATAGAAAATAATAATGAATTTAATGAGTGCAGTTCATATCATTATAGTTACGGAAGTATTGGTTCATCACATAATGTAGGAACAGTTGAATAATTTTAATAAAAGGAGAAAACAAAATGGCTTATGATGAAGAAGTATATGAAAAATTGCTTGCAAATTATGAATTGCTGTGCAACATTATTCGGCAATCTGTATCCGGTCCGCAATTAAAGGTTGATTTATCAAAAATTGAAGAAATCATAAATAAAAAAATTCCTGATACATTAAAGAAAAATGCACCGGAAGATTTTTATGAACTTTATACGGATTTTAAATCCGAATATGAAAAATTCAGGGATTTTATTCTTTACGATAAACTTATAGGCAAAAATATAATTGCTTTGGGCGGCGGCTTTTCAAGCGGTAAATCCAGTTTTTTAAATGCATTGATGGGTAAAACTGTTTTACCGGCGGATATTGACCCTTCTACTTCTGTGCCGACCTACATTGTAAGCGGTGAAAAACATAATGTTATGGGTATTAACGTGTTTGATACCAAAGTTCAGATGCAGCCCCGCGACATCCGCAAAATTGCCCATGGGTTTGGCGAAGTTGAGGATGATGACGATGAAAAAGTTACCGACGCCGTTACATTAGGCCATGTTCTTGAAAATATCTTTTTTGCAACTCCGCTGCATAAGTTTGAGCATATTGCATTTTTGGATACTCCGGGTTATTCCAAGCCGGATTCGGAAAAATATTCCGCTAAAACGGACGAGCAAATTGCAAGAGGCCAGTTAAATTCAAGCAATTATATTTTATGGTTTGTGCAGGCAGATGCCGGAACTATTACCGAAGAAGATATTAAATTTATAAAAACATTGCGCGAGGATATTCCTAAATTAATTATCCTTAACAAAGCAGATAAAAAAAGTTTGGCAGACCTAAAGGATATTATTGCCAAAATAAAATCTACATTGGATATTAAAGGTATTCGTTATATTGACGTATTTGCATTTACAAGCAGGCTTGAACAGGTTGAAGATACTAAACTGAGTTCGTTTATTGAAAACGATACAAACAGAATAAAACAGCAGATTAAAATCTGGAACAACCAGGTTTATGAATCTAACTTTGCAAGGAATTTTAAAATACTGTTTGTGCGCTGCAAGGAATTTTATGAAGATGAAATTGATGAAGAAAGCCGTAAATTAACACGCCTTAATACCTCTATTACCAAACTTATGGGCGAGGATATTGATGCGGAAATATTAGAACCTTTGCAGCTTTTGGTACGCGATGCGCAAAAAAATGTAAACGAATTAAAGGCAATCAGCAAGCGGTTAAAAGAATTGCAGGATGAGTTCTTTACGGAAATTAAATTTATCTCCGATATTGTTGGTATTGCCATGCCAGAACCTTCAGAAATTGACTTGCTGCAGGATAAAATTAAAAATCCACTGCAGTTAATTGAAGAATATAAACGCGAGAAAGGTATCCGTACCGATAAATCTGTTGTTGATATGCTGCAGAATATTTTTGAAGGCATTAAACCTGTTATTAACAAAACAGCCGGCGGCAGTGAATACAGCAATGAATTATTAAAAGTTATTAAAGATTTGTGCAATGTTAAAGAATCCGAAATACATATTAATGATGTTTATAAAAACACCAGGGAATATGCTGAATTAATGAGTGCTTTAAACGATACGGAGGATAATTATTCCGGAATATGAAAATAAAATTGATAAAATCAGAAAGTATTTTGAAGTTAAAAAATCAGAACTTTATCCTATAAAAAATACAGCACTTGCAGAAAAAGACGAGTATACAAAATCGCTGTATTTAAGGATGCTTTGCAGTTTGATAAGATACACAGGTGAACCTTCAAAAATGCAGGTGCTTTATGTACGCAGGCTTATGGCAGGCATAAATGCCGAAGCAGCTTTTGAAGATTATATGAAAATGGCATTAGACCTTGACACAACGGACGTTGATGAATTTATTGCCACTTATAAGCAGGATGATTTAAAATATTATTTTTGTATTGACGGCATGATTCTGCTTGCTGTTGCAGAAAATGCAGAAAAAAAGTATGAATTGCTGGCAGAACTTGTTGAAATGCTTGGCATAAACCGGGAACAGCTTAAATACCTGTCTGCTGCTGCTAAAGCGATTGTAATGCAAAGCGCAGAAATGTTTGATGAAGCCAGAAAATTTTTACCTGATTCTTTATTGAATTTGTCATTATATCATTATATTGCTGGTTTTTATGTCGGTAAAATAGTTGATACATACGAAAAAGTTCATATATATTCACTAAATAAAGCTGACCTGGATTTAACGAATTATGTTTCATTTAAAGCCAAGCAGGTGATTATTGAAAATATTTCTGTATCTTTACCGCATGATATTGAATTTAGAGGTTGCGCTGAAGTTATTATACGTAATTGCAAGTTTTATGATAGTGAATATAATTTTAATTTTATAAATGTTGATAAAGTAACTATGGAAAATTGTGAATTTACCAATTTTTCTAATCGTGTTGCTTGCTTTACTGATGTTAATAATATTATTATTGATGGTAATAAATTTGTAAATTGTGGCTGTAATAGTGACGGTGATATAGAGGGTGGAGTATTTTATTGCAGTGGAAAAAATGAAATGTATTTTGTTATTTTACAAAATAATGAATTATTAAATTGTTATATTGCAAGAACACACTATACATATAATTATTGGGCAACAGATATATTTGTGCATTTTAATATTACTGTTAATGATATAAAAGTTGTTGGCAATCATTTTATCGGATGTGAATGCCGTAATAATGGAAATAGAAAATACGATGCCTATATTGGTTGTTATGCTGAAAATGTATCAGAGGAAAAAAATATATGTAGTGGTTCGGTTAGCAGAATTTTTCAATAACTATTTTTAAATAAATATAAGATTCATTAAATTCTAGAGGCTCAATATGAAAAAAAGTTTATTGGATATACAAAAAGATATACGGGAATTGGATGCTAAACTTAAAGATGTTAATGCCGCTGTGGCATGGCTTTATAAATCAATAGATGATTTAAACAGTGATGAAGCGAATGATAATGATTTTGCTCAAATACGGGCTATAGCGATGCATTTTAAATTTGGCAGTCATCCATTAAGCAAGTTAAGCAACGCTTATGCCTGCTATGTTTATTTAAAAGTGTTATTAAGCATTGCACAGCTGGATAAAAATCACAAAAATACAATAGAAAGACTTGTATTTATCCAATGGCTTTTATCGCAGGCAAAGCTTGATATAACACTGGAAGAATTATATAAAGATTCATTAAAAGTAGATACGGCTTTTTTTAGTGAATTGATTGAAATCATACCGCAGCCATATTATTACCAACTTGTGCTGGATGCCTTGATTACAGCGAATATTTGTGGGCAAGTAAATAAAGATATTTTAGTTTATCTTGTTAATCTTTGTACTATTTTGGGTATAGAACAAGAAAAACTGCGTATATTTTCTGTTATTGCGGCAGGTATTTTAAAACAAGATTTTGTTAAAATTAAAAAGTCTGATTTAAAGGTGATTTTAACATATAGAAATATTTTCGAACATTATTTGGGTGAAAATGTTCCTGAAAATATTTTAATTTTATTTAGGAAAATAGTTTTAAAGGTATCTGATGAAACATATCGCGGTTTTAAATGGAAAGTTAAACAGCAGAGCTTTGTAAAAAAAGGTGATGTAATAGCAGTTTATCGAGCGCATAGTTGGAGTAGCCCTGTAACAACTATTAAAGCACCTGCTGAAGGAGTGTTATTTCAATTCCGTAATAATTATATAAATTATGGTGTTATAGCTAACGAAAACGACAATAAAGATTCTATAAAAGCGTGGATAAAAAAGGGGACAGGCAAATGAATTTAACTGAATTACAGATACAGCTCCGTTCTGTTGAAGAACAAATGGCTGTATTGCAAACGGAAATTGAAAAGATGAAACCAAAGCCGGAAAGCGAGAAGAAACTTATTTATAATAAAGTTACCAAACTGGCACAAAAATATCCTGTTGAAAATAAACGCTATTTTAATATATCAGAAGCCGTAGCTAAAGCATATGTATCGTGTCTTGCACATATTATCGTTGCTGATGAAGATAAAATTTATGAAAAGCTGCTTTATTTAACAAGGATTGCATACGGCATAGGGCTGGATGCTCCTGCAGATGATATTATACGCATGGGTATGGATTTTGATAAAACTGATTTTGACAATGCCTGTGTTGAATTAAAAGAAGTGAAATATACATTTTTGACAGATGCTTTAATCCTTGTTAATATCAGCGAACAGGCATCGGAAGATGTATTTGCGTTAATTGCTGATACGGCACAGGCACTGGGGTGTAATAAAGAAGATATACGTGCAGCAGGCTTTGTTGCTAAAGCAGTATTAAAAAATGATTTTGATATTTTGAACCAAATGCCTGCGCCGAGCCATAATCCATGGGCTGCGCAGCTTAGAAAATATATTCCTGATTCATGGATTGAATCGAAACGTATTAAATGTGGCAGTTTTAGAGATAAATTTAAAGATAAAAGAAATATTCGCTTTGATTGTTTTATAGAAAATAGAATTAATGCAGGCGCTTTTCTAAAAAAAGATAGCCAGATTATTGTTTATAAAGAAAAAGAATTTGATTACACGGTAGGATTTTCGCTTTGGAGAAGTTCACTCGAAGAATTAATAAAAATAATTAAAGCACCTTGTGATGGGATTGTATTTTATATTGAAGATAAGATATCTGTTTCAAGTTTTAGTGAACCTGTGACTAATTGGACAGTATATGTCGTTTCGTATTTTGATGATTACGATTCTTTATATAAATGGCATACAAATAAATTAAGGGGTGGTATGTAATGGCAGTATATTTACCTGATAACAAACAATTTAATATTTTTGTTGACAATACTAATGGCATTATAGAGCGCTTATCTGCCAAAGCGGCAAAGGAAGATATCAGCACATTAGAAAAGCTGGTTGCCAATTTTAAATATAAAACTGAAGATTTTTACCGTACTGAAAGAAAGTTGAATATTGGTGTTATAGGTCAGGTTAAAGCCGGTAAATCATCCTTTTTAAATACTTTGCTGTTTAACGGCAAAGATATTTTGCCCAAGGCATCCACGCCTAAAACTGCTACTTTGACTAAAATGGAATACTCTGACCGCAATATTATCAGCATTGAATATTATTCTACTGAAGAATGGGATAATTTAAAAGATAATGCCGCGATTGATTTGGATGAGGATATTTATACTGTTGCACGTGAAATTTTTAGTATGGTTGAACGTAACGGTATTGAGCCTGAGGTATACCTGCAAAAAGGACATGAAGAAATTGAGTTTGATACTTATGATGATTTAATTGCCAGCTTGAATAATTATGTTGGTGAGGACGGTAAGTTTACGCCGATTGTTAAAGCGGTTACTTTATATTTAAATAAAGAAGAATTTAAAGGCCTTTCGATAGTAGATACCCCGGGCTTAAATGACCCTATACTTTCCAGAACTATCCGTACAAAAGAATTTATGGAAGTTTGCGATGTTGTATTTTTCTTAAGCCAGTCAGGCAGTTTTCTGGATAAGAGCGATTGGGAGCTGCTTGCAAGCCAGCTCCCGCAAAAAGGTGTAAAAAAGCTTGTTTTGGTGGCAAGTAAGTATGACAGCGGTATAAGGGATATTTTAAGAGTACAGGACGATGATGATATTTTTGGCACTGATGAAAACACTGCTGACAATATTCCCGCAGCATGCAAAATTATTAAGAAAAAACTTAAAAAACGTGCAAGAATGAAGGTTGAGGAATTTATAAAGGAGTTATCGGCAAAGGATAGTTCTTCAGAGTTGATTGATGTAATAAGGCAATGTGCCGTACCTGTTCTTGTATCTGCTCTTGCATGCAATATGGCAGGCAAACCAGAAGCTGAATACAGCGCTGAAGAACGAAATGTTTATGCGGCTTTAAAGAATTTTTCAGACGATATGCAAAGTGATTTGAAATTGTTGGGAAATTTTGACGATATAAATAATATTTTTAATGATGTAGTCGCAGAAAAAGAAGCAATTTTAGAACAAAAATCAAAAAGCTTTATACCTACTGCTAAAGCAGAGTTGTGTGCTTCTTTACAGGAATTTAAAGAAAAAGCAAGTAAACGTGTTGCTGTTTTGGAACAAAACGATAGGGAAACGTTGCTTGAACAAAAGAAATTTGTTGAAGGGCAAATTAACAATATCAGGACAGACATTGCGGTTGTATTTGGCGAATTAAACGCTAAACTTGAAACAGAAAAAGCTGAAGGTGTGCGTGAAATACGTGAGGCAGGCAAGGAATATCTGGAGATTAAAGAGAGAACAGGTGAGAGAACCCGCGTAGAATCTTATCGTGTTTCTGATTCCAAATGGTATAATCCGTTTAGTTGGGGTTCAAGCCATACGGAATACCATACATATACGGAGCATTATTCATATTTGCTTGCGTCTGACGCTGTAGAAAATCTGCGTAAGTTTTCGTTAGAAGCTGTTAATAATGTTGAGAAGGTATTTTCGGATGCACTGCAATTAAAAGAAATTAAACGTAAGTTGCTTAATGTTGTAATTAAAAATTTTGATATGGGCAGCGAAAAATATGATTCGTCTTTGTTCCGTATTCTGGTAGAAGAAACAGTTAATAGAATTGAGTTCCCTGTATTTAATATTGATATTTCCGATTCTATGAACAGTATTACAGCTAAATTTTCCGGTGAATTAACGTCTGCCGGGCAGCGTAATGAGCTTTCTACGGCTTTATCAAATGCAATTTCGAGAGTTTATGATGAGTTAAGCAAAAAACTGTCTTTAACTGTTACGAGCTTTAAGGGGGATATGAATAAAACTGCTAAATATGTTGAAGATAGTTTATTAAAAAATATTGTAAGCGAATTTGAAACATTGTTAGCTCAATACGAAAATAAAGAAACAGAAATAAGCGGATATAAAACATATGTTGATATGCTTGATAAGGAAATTGCAAAATTGTAGGATGTGGTAATATGGTAAACATGCTTGACAAAACGCAAAAACAAATATTGGATACAATGGCCGGTGTTTTAAATAATGCTGAAGCTATCATTACTAAAAGTTATCTTGATAAGTTGGAAACATATGACTTAGTAGAACCGGTAACAGAGGATACGGATATTGATATCGCTTCATGCGGTAAGTTTTTTAAACTGTCTAAACTCATAATAAATAAAGAAGAAAATTTTTTAGATAAATTAACTACTATTGTTAATACGGCATCTTCAATAAACTGTACTTTGGCAACTATTATTAAAAGCGATGGTTACAGCATTGATTATTATTTCGGTATTATATCCAAAAAATACAGGAAAGATGATGATTTTGATATAAAACGCCGCAATGCAAATGCTGATGCGTTTAAAGGTGCATTAACCGGTAATCTGATAGGTTCTGATTTTACCGAAGTGTCTGAAAAAAATATACAAAAATTAAAAGAAGATATTTTTGAAAATAAAATAAATTACTATTCTGCTGTTTCTGGTATTGTATCTTTGCGCAATAATGAAGAGAAAAATATAAAAAGTTATGTGCAGGGTATTGAAAACCTTACCGATTCTTTAATGGGGCAAGAGTACACTATTATTATGTTTGCTGACCCTGTTGGGACAAGTGAAATACAAACCATAAAAAAAGGTTATGAAATTATTTATACGCAGCTTTCGACATTCCTAAAAAGCAGCGTAACTATTAACGAAAGTGATTCTGTTTCATTGGCCAAAACGCGTACCGAAGGCGTAACTGAAGGTATTTCAACAGGTATTTCCATGACCCAGGGCAGGACAAGAACCAAAGGGCATTTTATTGGGGCTAATGCCAGCTTTGGAGTGAGCTTCGGCGTTACCGCAAGCGTTGGTATAGCAGGAGGTATTAACAGGGGCGTTTCTGATTCTAATAGTACAACCAATACCAAAACGGAAATCAGCCAGAGAAACAAGCAGGTTGGTGAAAGCGTTCAAAGCGGGAAAACTTCTGGTAAAAGTTTACAGTTAAATTATGAAAACAGAAGTGTGAAATCTTTGTTGGAAAAAATTGATTTGCATTTAAAACGCCTTGATGAGTGTGAAAGCTTTGGGGCTTTTAATTGTGCAGCATATGTTATTACAAACAGCAAAGAAAAATCTTTGGCAGCGGCAAGTAATTACAATGCTTTGATGAGAGGCCAGGGATCCAATGTACAGGCATCTCATATAAATACATGGTATAAACCTGAAGATAATAAAATAATAGGGCAATATCTCATGTCGTTTGTTCATCCTAAATTTTATGCAGATAAGAATATTATTGTTACACCGGCTTCTATTATCAGTAGTAATGAGCTGGCAATTCAGGTTGGTTTGCCTAAGAAATCAATTTCTGGTGTTACTGTTATTCCTATGGCTCCGTTTGGAAGGAATATTATTGAAAACAATAATAAAAAACTGGCATTGGGAAATTTATTCCATATGGGACATGATGAAGGAAGTTTAACGCATCCTAAAAAAGTGGAAATTGATATTGAAAGCTTGAATATGCATACTTTTATTACCGGTTCGACAGGCTCCGGTAAATCTACGGTAATTTATTCTATTCTTGATAAATTGATTAATCAGAATGTAAAAAACAGTTTGCATAAAAAAATTAAATTTCTGGTTGTTGAACCTGCAAAGGGCGAGTATAAGGATAGATTCGGATATTATGATAATGTGAAGGTTTATGGCACAAACGCCAGAAAGACACCTTTGCTTAGAATTAATCCTTTTAGTTTTGAGAAAGATATACATGTTTTAGAGCATATTGACCGGTTAATAGAAATTTTTAATGTATGCTGGCCTATGTATGCTGCGATGCCCGCTGTGTTAAAGGATTCTATTGAACGCGCTTATATGGCGGCTGGCTGGAATTTAGATGTTTCTGAATGTAAATATCATGATTCAAACGGTAATCCTCTTTATCCTAATTTTATTGATGTTCTTAATCAAATAAATATTGTTATGAACGAATCGCAATATTCGTCGGATAGTAAAGGTGATTACAAAGGTGCTTTATCAACCCGTTTAAAATCATTAACTAATGGATTATACAGACAAATTTTTACAAGTGATGAAATAGCGGCTAAAAATTTGTTTGATGAAAATGTTATTGTTGATTTAAGCAGAATAGGGTCAAGTGAAACCAAGTCTTTTATTATGGGACTTTTGGTTATGAAGCTGCAGGAGTACCGTATGTCATCAGCTGCAGCCGGTAATCAGCCGCTGCAACATATTACGGTATTGGAAGAAGCACATAATATTTTAAAGAGGACTTCAACAGAACAAAGCAGTGAAACTGCTAATGTGTTAGGAAAATCGGTTGAAATGCTGGCAAATTCTATTGCGGAAATGAGAACTTACGGAGAAGGATTTATAATTGCGGATCAGGCTCCCGGGTTGATGGATATGTCAGTAATCCGTAATACTAATACAAAAATTATACTTCGTTTACCGGATTTGTCTGACCGTGAATTGGTTGGTAAAGCAGCGGGATTAAACGATGAACAAATTATTGAACTTTCGAGGCTTAAAACTTTTGTAGCTGCCGTATATCAAAATAACTGGCTTGAACCTGTACTGTGCAATATTGATACTAATTTTAAAGAATGTAAAAAATTTGAAGTTAGTAATTTAAAGAAAACAGTTTCATTAGAAAAAAACAATCTGATTAAGTTTCTTATCGCCTCTCCGGAAAGCAGAAACGAGTTGGATAAAAAATATATTACGCAATTAAAAGATACTTGTTTTAATTTATGTATTCCAACGGAAGCAAAAATAGCTTTTAATAAATTTGCTGAGGCTTTGGAAAAAGAGGAAATACAACGGTTAAGGGGATTGATTTTGTATTCGATTTTTAATACAGAAACAGCGTTTGATATGGCAAGGATTCACGAAAATGATATTGCAAGCTGGTATGCAAAAATGCGTGAGATTCTTGACCCTGATTTAAGTATTTTTGATGAGATGGATTGTGAAAAAATTATTGCTGTTCTGGCAAAAGAGAAAGCAGAGCGTGATGAGACCATTGAATCTAGCCGTTTATTTGAAAAGTTAATGTTATTTTTGTAGGAGTTTTGTAGTGAACAGATTAGAAGAGCTTAATAAAGCTGCTGATATTAAAGAACTAAACAAAAATACAGAAATTAAATTTAGCAATGAGGTTTTAGATAAGTTTGAAAAATTAATGAATTCAACTGGTTTAAAATCATCAGAATCAATAATTTCTTCTTTGTTTAAGGATGTTACTGACAATACAAAAAGAAATATTGATGTAAATGAATGCAGGACAATGGAGCGCAGCTGTATTTCTGCAATAAATGAAACGGCAGAGAAATTTGAAGATGGAAATTGGGAACGTTATTCTCCTGAAGAAAGGGCAGAAGTTTTAGATTTATTAGCTAAAAGAATAGGTGAAATTTGCAAAATTAATATCAAAGGTGTGCAGTTCTTTAAAGTTCCTCCAAATTGCAGGGGGTTTGAAGTTGGAAATGGATACTTGTATTTGCATAATGATTATTTAGAAAATCCTGAGTTAAAGGAAGAGGCTTTAAATACTTTATTACATGAAACCAGGCATACATTTCAAAAAGCTGTTGTTAATGATCCTGCATCATACGATATTGACGCTGAAACAGTTAAACGCTGGAAAAACAATTTTAGACATTATTTAGACCCGGAAAAGTTCGGTTATATGAGGTATTATACCCAACCGGTAGAGATGGATGCTAACATGTTTGCAGAGTATGTTTTGAATCACAGGGAGTTTTAAATGGATTATAAAAAGATTTTAATGGAAAAATTTGGTTATAAAGATTATGAAGCTGATTTAACTGTAGAAGATATTGTTGAAATGGATGAAGAAAGTAAAAAAGTTCTTCAAGAGTATTTTGATGGAAATGATGTTTTTAACTATTCGTGCGGAGATTTTTCTGTAAAAAAATTACATGATAAGTATGGTTTTAATATTATTGCATCAATTCTTTCTATTGCTAATTTAAAAAAAGATTATATTAAATTTTCAAAATTGTATAATAGCGGTATAAAGTGAAAAATTGATGCGATAAAGCAGGAGAAATATTATGGAGAATTTTGGTGCTTTTAAAGAAAATACCGATATTACAGGTGTAAATTCGGACAAAAATTTTGAAATTAGCAGAGATACACAAAATAAGTTTGATAAAATTTTGGATGATTATAAATTAAAAAATGAAATATCTTTTGCTGAAGATGATATGTCTGCCGAAAAGCCTTTTTTATTGATGGATAAATTTGAAAAACTGTTTGAAACAAAAGTTGAGTTTTTATCAGATGAAGCTGCAAACGATGTAAAAGCTGAAAACAGGTCCGAGGTAAATACAGAAGTTGATTTACCGCATGAAAGCAATTCCGAGTATAAAATCGGAGAAGCTGTTTACGAGACGGATGATACCGGGAAAACTTATAAAAAGAACGGCATGCTTTTACCGGATACAGAATATACTGTTAATGGAAATAAATACCGGACTGATGAGAATGGTAATATAGTTTCGTGTGATTCAAAACCGAAACTTTGTGAGGATGGAAAGCGAAATACTGTTGAACAGGGAAAAGCAGGCGGAGAGGACAGAAGAGAAGGTGACCAGGGAGGACATATTATTGCCAGAATTTTAGGCGGTGCAGAAGGCGAGGAAAACCTTGTTCCAATGAGAGAGACCATTAATAAAGGCGATTATAAAAAAATGGAACTTGAAATAAAAAAAGCTTTGGAAGAAGGTAAAGAAGTAGATATTCATATTGACCTTGAATATAATGATTCATCCAGACCAACAAAAATAAAAGCAGTATATACTATTGATGGTAAAAAAACAGAAGTTCTTTTTGATAATGAAGAAAATTCGACAGAACTTTTAGATGATTTGGATGGAAAGATTTCAAAAGATGATCTGGAAAGTTTAAATGAAGAACTTGATGATATGAAAAGTGATAACCACCAGGTAACAATTACATCTGTAAAGACAGAATATGATGAAAATGGAAATCCTGATAAGGTTATAGTAGGTGTTCTTGATGAAACCGAAGGAACAAAATTATATAAAGTATATGAAGCAAAGTAAAAGGTGATTGAAATGAAATTAGAAACATTAGCATATGATAATATAAAAAAAGTATTGCCTAAAGGTGCTTTAAAAACAGTAGTGTACGCAAATATCAGTGATACTAGTTATGAAATTTTCTTTTATAGTTTGTTTCCGGGTCAGGGGTATAAACAGTGCTATGAATTAGCTGAGAACAATGTTATAGACTATCAGTTATTAGAAGGCACGTTTGAAAAAATGGCAGATATTATAAAAGGTGATAAAAATTATAAAACCGGAAGCTACAATTTATTTACTTTTATTATAAATACTGATGGTATAAGAATGAATGTCGAATATTTTGATAAAAATGTCAGAATTTACTACGTGAAGAAAGAATGGAAATCAAGATATCTTCAGTAAGTATATAAGAATAAAATTTATACTACTAATAAAAAAGCACTTGTAACTTTGGCAAAAATACCTCTATTGCAAGTGCTTTTTATTTATTTTAGTTATTTAATTTTATCGATTATTTTACTCTTACAGCCTTCCGCTGCTGTTAAGTACGTCGCGCATTTTGTGGATTACCATTTGTTTAATGGCTTCGCGTGCGGGTTTTAAGTATTGGCGCGGGTCGAAGTCTGCCGGATGTTCGGACAGGTATTTGCGTACGGAAGCGGTCATTGCAAGGCGCAGGTCGGTGTCGATGTTGATTTTGCAAACGCCGAATTTGCCTGCTTTTAAGAGCATATCTTCCGGAACGCCCTGTGCGCCGTCCAGTTTGCCGCCGTATTTGTTGCATTCTTCAACAAACTGCGGAATAACGGTGGATGCGCCGTGCAGTACCAGCGGGAAGCCCGGCAGCATGTTGGTAATTTTTTCAAGGCGGGCAAAATCAAGTTCCGGTTTGCCTTTAAATTTATAAGCGCCGTGGCTGGTGCCGATAGCGATAGCCAGGGAGTCAACGCCGGTGCGTTCTACAAATTCAACAGCCTGGTCGGGGTCGGTGTAGGTAGCGTCTTTGGTGTTAACCTTAACGGCGTCTTCAACACCGGCAAGGCGGCCGAGTTCTGCTTCAACAACAACGCCTTTGTTGTGGGCGTAGTCAACAACACGTTTGGTAAGTTCAATGTTTTCTTCAAACGGATGCTTGCTGCCGTCAATCATAACGGAGGTAAAGCCGCCGTCAACGCAGGCTTTGCAGATTTCAAAATCTTCGCCGTGGTCAAGGTGCAGGCAGATGGGCAGGCCGGTGTCTTCAACAGCTGCTTCTACCAGTTTCATTAAATAAATGTGGCTGGCGTATTTGCGTGCGCCTGCGGAAACCTGCAAAATTAAAGGGGAATTTTCTTCCTTTGCGGCAGAAACAATTCCCTGTATAATTTCCATATTATTGACATTGAACGCGCCAACAGCGTAATGTCCTTCATAGGCTTTTTTAAACATTTCTGTAGATGTTACTAATGGCATTTGCTACAACTCCTTTTCAAGAATTTTATAAGTTAATTATAGCATACTATATTGATAATTAGTATATAATTTTACGCAAATCTTCCGGAAGCCCGCAGGAAATTTCCAAAACCCTGCCGGTAACGGGGTGGGTAAATTTTAAATAACTGGCGTGCAGCGCGTGGCGGCTCTGCGGCCCGGGCGTTCCGTAAAGGTTGTCGTTATAAAGCGGGCAGCCTATATGTGCAAGGTGTACGCGTATCTGGTGGGTGCGCCCCGTGTGCAGCGTAAGTTCCGCAAGCGCCATATTTTTATTTGTAAAAAGTACGCGGTAATCGGTGCGGGCATATTTGCCGCCTTCGCTGATGCAGCGCTCAATTATGCTGCCTTCCTTGCGGGCAATGGGCGCTTCAATAATGCCTTCTGCGGCAGGCGGAATGTTTGCCGTAATGCCAAGGTATTTTTTTACCATTTGCTGCCGCGAAAGCAAAAACTGGATGCGCGGCTGTTTGGCAAAAACAACAAGCCCGGAAGTATTGCGGTCGAGCCTTGAAACTGGGTGCAGGCCGCTTTCAATATTATGGGCTTCGTAATACCGTTTTACAAAATTATATAAAGTGCTGCCGTCCTCTTTAACGGTGGGGTGCACCAGCATGCCTGCCGGTTTATTAATAACAAGCATAAAACCGTCTTCATAATAAACGGTTCCGGGGCCTAAAGTAAACATCAGTGCTGCACCGTGTTTTCCTGGCCGGCGGCAAGCAGGCTGTCGAGCTTTTGTTTTACCTGCGCGCGGATATTGCCAAGATATGCTTCATAAAGTTCTTTCTGTTCAAGAAGTTCGCTTTCCGTAAGCCCTTCGGTACGTTTTTTGGCTGCCAGAAAGTTAATGCGTGCTATCATTTCCTGCATATTCATAAATATCGTCCTCCTGTATCTGTTTTATTATAGCAGGGGCAGGCAAAGCGGGCAATATTTAACTTGCCGGGAACGATTTTTATTGGACTTTTAAAAATTCTATGTTATAATGATACGGTAAGTGAATAAATCGGCCTGTGTACTGCGGTGCAAGCCCGCAGCGGTCCCGCCGCCGGTTTTAGCCGGAAGCATGGCTGATAATGGCTGTATCTACGGGCGATGGAGAGAGCAAAAGGAACACTGCGCAAGCGGTGTTGTTGGTATTTGTGACTTCTGCCGTAGGGCAGGAGCCTTTTTTATTATTAAAGGCAGCTGTTTCCGGCAGGATATGCCGGAGTTGGAAAGGATTTTTATGGAAGAATACACATTTTCGCAGGGCAAACAAATGCGCTGCGGCTACACAACCGGAAGCTGCGCCGCTGCTGCTGCCAAAGCTGCGGCTATGATGCTGCTTTCGGGGCGCCGCATTGATTTTGCCGATATAGATACGCCCAAAGGCGTGCGGCTGCACCTTGAAACGCACGAGGTTGAAATGACGCCGGATTACGCTTGCTGTGCCATACAAAAAGACAGCGGCGATGACCCTGATGACACCAACGGCATTTTAATTTATGCCAAAGTAGAAAAAACTGACGCGCCGGAAGATATCATTGAAGGCGGCGAAGGCATCGGCAGGGTAACCAAGCCGGGCCTTGCGTGCAGCGTGGGCGGCCCTGCCATTAACCCGGTGCCGCGCAAAATGATTTTAAAAAGCCTACGCGATGCGGCAGAACAGTTTAATTACAGCGGCAGCTTGAAGGTAACAATATCTGCCCCGGCAGGTGTACAGATAGCGCCGAAAACTTTTAACCCGCGCCTCGGCATTGAAGGCGGCATCAGCATTTTGGGCACCAGCGGCATAGTTGAGCCTATGAGCGACACGGCGCTGATTGAAACCATGTACACCGAAATAAATGTACAGGCTGAAAAGGGCAATAAAGATTTATTGGTGTTTTTTGGCAACTACGGCGAAGATTTTACACGCGATAATTTGCAGGTGGATATTGACAACGCCGTTACATGCAGCAACTTTGTGGGCGAGCTTTTGGATTATGCCGTGTATAAGGGCTTTGAAAGCCTGCTTTTAATAGGGCACAGCGGCAAGCTGGTAAAACTGGCGCAGGGCGTAATGAATACGCACAGCAAGTATGCGGACTGCCGCACCGAACTGTTTGCCTTGCAGGCGCTGTTTAACGGCGCGGGCCTTGAAACGGGGCGTAAGATTTACGAAGCGCTTACTACTGACGAAGTTATAAAAATTTTAAAGGCAGAAAACCTGTTTGACAAAGTTATGCCAGCCGTTACCGGAAAAATAGATTATTATATGCAGCACCGCGTGCACGGCAAATTAAAAACCGGCGCGCTGATGTTCTCCAACGTATATGGCATTTTGGGCAAAACAGCCCATGCTGATGAACTTATAAAACTGCATCAGATGAAAAGGAAGGATGAAGATAATGCGAGGTAAATTGTACAGCGTAGGCATTGGCCCCGGCGACCCGGAACTGATGACGCTGAAGGCGGTGCGCCTTTTGAAGGAATGCGATGTTGTGGCGCTTCCCAAAGGCGACGGCGATATTATGACTGCAAAAAATATCGTTAATCAGATTGTAAATATCGACGAAAAGGAACAGGTTGTTATTTACATGCCGATGACGAAGGATAAAGACGCTTTGGCCAAGGCACACCAGGAAGGTGCTGACACCATTACCAAACTTTTGGATGAAGGCAAAAACGTGGTGTTTATCACGCTTGGCTGCCCTACGGTTTACGCAACCTGCATTTATGTGCATAAACTGGTGCTTAAAGCAGGCTATGAAGCGGAACTCGTTGCCGGTGTAACCAGCTTCTGCGCCGTTGCCGCAAAGCTTAACGTATCGCTGTGCGAAAAGGCAGAGCCCTTAATCATCCTGCCCGGCAGTTATAAAGAATCGAGTAAATTTTTAGACGCGCCCGGCAACAAGGTGCTGATGAAATCGGCCAGCCAGATTGCCAGTGTGCGCGACGAACTTAAAGAGCGCGGGCTTTTGAGCCATGCCGCAATGGTGGAACGCTGCGGTCTGCCAGGCGAAAAAGTTTACCGTGATTTGAATGAGATTGACGAAAAAAGCAGTTATTTTTCGATAATTTTAGTTAAGGAAAAGGAGTTTGACAAATGATTTATTTTATTGGCGCAGGCCCGGGTGCCGTGGATTTAATTACGGTGAAAGGCAAAGAACTTTTGGAAAAGGCTGACCTTATTATTTATGCCGGTTCCTTAGTTAACCCAGAAATTTTAAAATATGCGAAACCTGACTGCGTAATTATGGACAGCGCAAAAATGACTTTGGAAGAAGTTATTGCAGCCATGGTACCGGCAGCACAGAGCGGCAAGCTTGTTGTACGCCTGCACACCGGCGACCCCAGCATTTACGGCGCTCACCGCGAGCAGATTGACCTTCTGCGCAGCTATGGGCTCGATTATGAAATTGTGCCCGGTGTAAGTTCCTTCTGCGCTGCTGCAGCCGCTTTAAAAGCAGAATACACTCTGCCGAATGTAAGCCAGTCGGTTATTATTACTCGTATGGAAGGGCGCACTCCTGTTCCTTCAAAACAAAAAATTGCCGATTATGCAGCGCACAATGCAACAATGGTAATCTTTTTAAGCTCCAGCATGCTGGAAAAACTCCAGAAAGAACTCATTGCAGGCGGTTACAAAGAAGATACCCCGGCAGCCATTGTTTATAAGGCTTCCTGGCCGGATGAAAAAGTTTGCCGCTGCACGGTAGGCACTATTGCCGAAACCGCGGCCAAATACAATATTACCAAAACCGCGCTCATTACTGTCGGCTATTTCCTTGGCAGCGAATACGACAGAAGCGAACTGTATAATCCGACCTTTGCACACGGCTACCGCGAAGCAGACCCCAGCAAACTGGATATTAAACCTGAGGTTAAATAATGCTGGCAGTTATTTTTTCCTTCAGCAAACGCGGCGGGCTGCTTAACGCCGCTATAGGCAGGTTTTTGGCAGGCATTGGCTGCGAGGCAAAATGCTGCACTATGCCGAAGTTTGCCGGTGTATGCGAAGGTTTAACTGCTGTTGACGATTACAAGGCTGTTTGCGCGGAGTATTTTAATAAGGCTGACGCGCTGATATTTATTGGTGCCAGCGGCATTGCGGTGCGCGCCATTGCGCCGTATGTTAAAAGCAAAACCACCGACCCGGCAGTGCTTGTTATTGATGAATGTGCAAACTTTGTAATATCGCTTCTTTCGGGCCATATTGGCGGTGCCAATGAGCTTGCAAGGCAGATTGCCGCCGCAATTAAAGCCGTGCCCGTTGTTACCACTGCAACCGATGTTAATAACCTGTTTGCGGTTGACGAATGGGCAGCACGGCGCGGTATTGTTATTGAAAGCTTGCAGGATGCCAAAGATTTTGCAGCGGCGCTTGTTGCCGGCAAAACGGCAGGGCTATGCAGCGATTACGCAATTAAAGGTGCTCTGCCTTCCGGCGTGGAACTTGCCGGCAGCGGAGAAACCGGCATGGCGGTAACAACCTGCAAAAACAAGAAGCCGTTTAACACAACGGTTGTTTTAATGCCTAAAATTTTACATTTGGGTATTGGCTGCCGCAGAAATACGCCTTTGGAAAAAATAGAAAACTTTGTGCTTGCTGAAATGGAAAAGCATGGGTTTGACATGCGCTGCGTAAAAAGCATAGCTTCGGTAGATTTAAAAAAAGATGAAGCCGGGCTGCTAGCTTTTGCGGCAAAGCATAATGTGCCGGTAAAATTTTATACTGCCGCAGAACTGCAGCAGGCAAAAGGCGATTTTACGGCGAGCACTTTTGTAAAAAGCATTGCAGGCGTTGATAACGTTTGTGAGCGTTCGGCAGTGCTTGCAAGCGGCGGCTGCCTTAAATTGCGCAAAACGGCCCATGATGGTGTTACTTTAGCGGTTGCGGAAGAACCGCTGATTATAGATTTTTAAAATAAATTTAGGATGGTGTAAAATGCAGAAAGTTTATGTAGTAGGTTTAGGCCCCGGTGGTGTGGAACAAATGACCGCACGCGCTAAAAACACGCTTGAAAAATGTGATGTTATTGCGGGTTACCATGTTTATATAGATTTGATTAAAAACGATTTTCCCGGCAAGGAATTTTTAACAACCGGCATGCGCAAGGAAGTTGACCGCTGCCGTCTTGCTGTTGAAGAAGCCCTGAAAGGCAAAACCGTAGCCATGATTTCCAGCGGCGACGCAGGCGTTTACGGCATGGCAGGCATTATGTACCAGGTAGCGGCAGATCATCCGGAACTGGATATTGAAGTAGTTCCCGGCATTACCGCAGCCTGCTCCGGTGCAGCAGTGCTCGGCGCTCCGCTCATCAGCGATTTCTGCCTTATTTCTTTAAGCGATTTGCTTACTCCGTGGGAAAAAATCGAAAAACGCCTGGACTGCGCATCTCAGGCTGATTTTTGCATTTGCCTGTACAATCCTTCCAGCTTTAAGCGCCATGATTATTTGCAGAAAGCCTGCGACATTATGCTGAAAAACCAGCGCCCCGATGTACCGGCAGGCATTGTGCGCAACATCGGCCGCGATGGCGAAACTTACGAAATTACTACTTTGCAGGAACTGCGCGATAAACAGGTAGATATGTTCTCCACTGTAATTATCGGCAACTCGCAAACCGAAGTTATTAACGGCAAACTGGTTACCCCCAGAGGCTATAAGCTGTGAACAGACGCATTTGGATTATCGGCGGTACAAACGAAGGGCGCGGGCTTGTAAAAGAGCTTGCTGCGCTTGATATTGAAATTTATGTTTCGGTGGCGACCTTGTACGGAGCCGGCCTTATTGAAGAACACAATAATGTTAAAGTTCTGCCGGAGCGTATGGATTTAACGGCTATGTGCAGCTTTTTGGCAGAACACAAGCCGGACTGCGTAATCGACGCTACACATCCGTATGCTACGGTGGTTACGCAAACCGTAAAAGAAGCCTGCGCTTTAAACAATACGGAATATCTGCGGCTTGTACGCCCGGCGGAAGCTGGCTATGGCAGTGCCATAGTTGTGCATGACGCCGCAGAAGCAGCCGAATTGTTAAGCCATACCGAAGGCAAAATATTTTTAACAACCGGCAGTAAAAATCTGCCTGATTTTACGGCTGTGCCGGATTATAGTGAGCGTATAGCGCTGAGGATTCTGCCGATGCAGGATTCCCTGGCCAAAGCTGTGGAACTTGGCTATAAACCTGCTAACGTGGTCTGCATGCAGGGCCCATTTGAAGAAGATTTAAACATAGCCATGATTAAGCATTTTAATGCAAAATACCTTGTAACAAAAGATTCCGGCAAAGCCGGCGGCTTTGAAGAAAAAATATCCGCAGCACATAAAGCAGGAGCGGAACTTGTTATAATTGCCAGAAGTGAAAACGAACACGGCAGCGGTTATGCAGATATAGCGGCGCTGATGAAAAAGCGTTACCAGACCGCAGAATGAAGGTGAAGAAATGTTAAGGGTTAATATTGTAGGCATTGGGCCGGGCAACCCAAAACTGTTAACCGGCGCAGCCCTTGAAGCAATAAACCAAAGTACGATTTTGATTGGCGACAAGCGTATGCTTGCAAATTTTGCATCGGAAAAGCGTTTTTATGACACCATCAAGACAGTAGAAATATGCAATATTTGCGCAAATGCCAATCCTGAAAAAGATATTGTCAGCATACTTGTAAGCGGCGATGTAGGCTTTTTCAGCCTTGCCAAAACTATCAGCGGCAAGCTGCCGGATTGTGAATGTGTGCGCTTTTGCGGCATCAGCAGCCTTGTTTATTTTGCGCAGCAGCTGCAAATGTCCTGGGATGACGCAAAAATTATCAGCATGCACGGCCGCAGGCAGAATTTTATTGAAGCCGTTGCCCATAATGAAAAAGTATTTGCCCTTACCGGCGGAGAAAATTCGCCGCAGGCTCTGTGCGCCAAACTGTGCCGTTTCGGGCTTGGCGGCGTGCAGGTTTATGTAGGTGAAAACCTTTCTTATGATAACGAAAATATCAGTTCCATGAAGGCGGAAGAAGCTGCACAAAAACAGTTTTCTTCGCTTTCTGTAATGATGATTATTAATAAAGACGCCAAAACTTTGGCACATAATGTTCACGGTTTGAACGATGATTTGTTCATGCGCAGCAAAGTGCCGATGACGAAGCAGGAAATTCGTGCGGTTTCCATTTCCAAATTAATGCCGCAGGAAACCGACGTTATTTATGATATTGGCGCCGGTACTGGTTCCTGCTCCATTGAGCTTGCTTTGCAGGCCGGACGCGGAATGGTTTATGCGTTTGAGCGCAATCCGGAAGCAGTGCAGCTTATTGAAAAAAATAAAGAGCTGTTCGGCGTGGAGAACCTTACCGTAATTGCAGGCGAGGCTTCGGAAAAGCTGGAAGAAATGCCGGTGCCGGACTGCGTGTTTATCGGCGGCAGCGGCGGTAATTTGTGCAAAATGTTAGACACAATTTATGCCAAAAACGTAAACTGCCGTGTGGTAATTAATGCCATTACCGTTGAAACTTTGATAGAAGTGGTGGAGTATTACAAGCAGCATGAAGCCTACGCGCTTGATATTGTAAATGTGTTTGCGGCGCGTGCCAAAAAACTTGGCGCTTATAATTTGATGATGTCCCAGAACCCTGTTTATATAATGACGGCATTGAAAAAGGGTGAGTAAAATGGCTGAACTGAAGCTGCCGCGTTTTATGCTGGCTGCACCTGCCAGCGGCAGCGGCAAAACAACTTTAACTTGTGCCGTGCTGAAAGCGTTAATGAACAAAGGGCTGAAAACGGCGGCGTTTAAATCCGGTCCGGATTATATCGACCCGATGTTTCATTCCCGCGTTATCGGCACAAAATCACGCAATATGGATTTATTCATGCTTCCGGAAGAAACTGCCAAATATCTGCTTGCCAAAAACGGCAAAGATTGCGATATTGCGGTTTTGGAAGGGGCTATGGGCTTTTTTGACGGCATGGGCACTACGTTTAAAGGCAGTGCCTACGATTTGGCGCGCCTTACCAAAACGCCTGTAATTTTGGTTGTAAACGCCAAAGGGGCTGCTCTTTCCATTGCCGCCATGATTGAAGGCTTTAAAAACTTCCGTAAAGATGTAAATGTTGCTGGTGCGGTTTTAAATAATGTAACGGCAATGAGTTATCTTTTTTATAAAGAAGCCATTGAAAAAGAAACCGGCATACCTTTGCTCGGCTATATGCCGCATATGGAAAACTGCAATTTTGAAAGCCGCCATTTAGGGCTTGTAACGGCGGGCGAAATTACCGGTTTGCAGGAAATTATCAATACGCTTGCTGCCCAGGCAGAAAAAAGCATTGATTTTGACAGGCTGCTTGAAATTGCGGCAGCGGCTCCGGCATTAACCTATACTGATTTGCAGCAGGAAAAAATTGCCGGTGTAAAAATTGCCGTTGCTTACGACAAGGCATTTTGCTTTTATTATCAGGACGCGCTGGAACTTTTGGAAAGCCTCGGTGCTGAGCTTGTATATTTCAGCCCGCTGGAAGATAAACAGCTGCCGGAATGCGACGGCTTGTATCTTGGCGGCGGCTATCCGGAACTGTATGCCAAGGTGCTGCAGGATAATTTATCCATGCGTGCAAGCATAAAAAATGCGGTAGACTCCGGGCTGCCGTGCATTGCCGAATGCGGCGGCTTTATGTACCTGATGAAGGCTTTCCGAGATAAAAATGGGCAGGTTTATGACTGGACAGGCGTTGTAGACGGCGAAACTTATATGACGCAGAAGCTGAACCGTTTTGGCTATGTTGTTTTAACGGCCAAACGCGATAATATGCTGTGCAAAAAAGGCGGGCAAATTAACGGGCACGAGTTCCATTATTCCGACAGCACCAATAACGGCGACACTTTTGCCGTTGCCAAAGCTTCCGGAACAAAAGCATGGGAAGCGGTTTACACAACGCCGAACCTTTATGCAGGCTATCCGCACATTCATTTGTGGGGCAATACGGAGTTTGCTGTAAATTTTGTAAATGCCTGCCGCGCTTACAGGGATAAATAATGATTGGTTGATGATGAAGGGTTTGTAGTATGGTTCTTTTAACAGCAATAATTTTGGGGTTTATTTTAGATTTTATTTTTGGCGACCCGCGCTGGCTGCCGCATCCTATTTGCTTTATAGGCAAACTGATAAGCATAACCGAAAAGGCTGTGCGCCGCTTTTGCGGAGAAAAGCCGGAAGGCTTGCTGATGGGCGGCTTTGTACTGGTTGTTATTGTTTTAACGGTAACCTTTGCCGTGCCGTATTTTATTTTAACGCTGGCAGAAATGTACAGCCCGGTACTGGCGTTTGCCGTTGAAACATTTATGTTTTATCAGATTTTTGCAATGCGTTCCCTTAAAGAAGCAAGCTTGCAGGTGTATGATGCACTGAAAAGCGGCGATTTGCAGGAAGCGCGCAAAAAACTTTCGTGGATTGTAGGGCGCGATACGGCAGAACTTACCGATGAAGAAGTTGCAAAGGCTGCCGTGGAAACAGTTGCGGAAAATACTTCTGACGGCGTTATTGCACCGCTGTTTTTCATGTTTATCGGCGGGGCGCCGCTGGCATTTTTGTATAAAGCAATTAACACCATGGATTCCATGGTTGGCTATAAAAACGATAAATATTTGTATTTTGGGCGCTGTGCAGCAAAGCTGGATGACGTTGCCAACTTTATACCGGCGCGCATTTCCGGTTTGTTAATGGTAGCGGCAGCATATTTTCTGAATATGGATGCTTCCAGCTCGTGGCGTATTTTTAAGCGCGACAGGCGCCATCATTTAAGCCCCAATTCGGCCATGACGGAATCGGCGGCAGCTGGTGCGCTTGGCATTAAACTTGGCGGCGGGCATTTTTACTTTGGCAAATGGGTGCCTAAAGATACCATTGGCGACGAAGTGAAAAAAACGGATGCCGAAGATATTGTGAAAATGAATGGCTTAATGTACATGACCTGTATTTTAAGCATTTTAACTTTTTCTTTGGTGTATTTAATTAAGATTTTTATAATTGGAGAGTAAATGATGTATACCTATGTGCATGGCGGCGATATATATACCGCCAGCGGCAAAAAGAACCTTGCTGATTATTCTGCAAATATTAATCCGCTTGGTTTGCCGCAGTCTGTAAAAAAAGCAATTGTAAAATCCATTGCAGGATGTGCGGATTATCCGGACCCGTTCTGCCGCCGCTTAACGGAAAAACTGGCCGGATTTTTAGCCGTGCCCGGGGAATACATTTTTTTCAGCAACGGTGCAGCAGATGTACTGTTTAAACTGGCGCTGGCCTTAAGGCCGAAAAAAGCACTGCTTCTTGCGCCTACCTTTGCCGATTATGAAAAGGCTCTGCGCAGTGTTGGCTGCCGGATAAATTATTACTTGCTGCAGGAAGAAAATAATTTTGAACCACAGAGCGATATTTTGCGGCAGTTGACGCCGGATATTGATTTTATGGTTATCTGCAACCCGAATAATCCTACCGGAAAACTTATTGATAAAGAACTTTTGACAGAGATAATTGAAAAGTGCCAAAAACTTAACATAAAAATTTTAATTGACGAATGTTTTATGGACTTTGTGGCTGACGAAAATGCTTACAGCATGATTGAAAAGCTGCAAAGCAATAATAATCTTATTATATTAAAGGCCTTTACCAAAACTTATGCCATGCCGGGTTTGCGTCTTGGCTACTGCCTTACTGCAAATACGGATTTGCTTTTGCGCCTGCATGAATGCGGCCAGGACTGGAATGTTTCCGTACCGGCGCAAGAAGCAGGCTGCGCTGCCTTGGATGAAACTGCATATGTTGAAAAGGCAAAAAAACTTATAGCAAAAGAACGCCGTTACCTCACCGCCGCGCTGAACAGGCTCGGCGCTAAAACCTATGGCTCTGAGGCTAATTATATATTTTTCAAACTGGAACAGCCGCAGGATTTAAAAGAACAGCTTTTAAAGAAGGGCTTTTTAATCCGCAGCTGCGCCAATTACCATAACTTAAACGGAAATTATTACCGCATTGCCGTTAAAAGGCATGCCGTTAATATAAGATTTATCAAAGCATTAAAGGAAGTACAAAATAATGCGCTCATTAATGGTGATAATTGACGGGTTGGGAGATGACCCGATAGATGCTTTTGGGGACAGGACGCCGTTTGAATATGCCCGGCATCCTAATATTGACAAACTGCTGAAAAAAGGTTCATATTCGGAAATAAGCATTTGCGGAAGCGATTTTCCGGCGGAAAGCCTGGGCTGTATTTTAAGGCTGCTGGGCGTTGAGCAGAAGGATTTTCCGCTTAACCGTGCCTATCTGGAACTTTTGGCAAACGGTCGCGACATCAGTGAATATGAAATGGTGCTGCGCTGCAATCTGGCATCCGTTGACGAAGCCGGTAGGCTTGTTTCCTTTAACGCTATGGGGCTTACAGCAAAAGAAATGGCAGAAGCTGCCGCCGTATGCAATAGGCTTTGGCAGGGAATTGAGTTTTTGCATCTTTCCGAGTACCGCAATTTATTGATTCTGGATAACGACAGGCAGATTCTGCATGACTGCCATATTGCGCCTCCGCACGAGAGCATGGGGCTTAATATCGACATGCTTTTGAGTGATTTGAAAGCAAGGTCATTGCTTTTAAAAACATTTATAGATGAAACTACCGAAAAACTTAAACCTTTTGCCAGAAACGGCATCAGTTACAGGATTTATCCGTGGGGGCCTTCGGAAAGAAAGCTGCTGCCTGCATTTTATGATTTGCATGGCATTAAAGGCGCAGCCGTATGCAAGGCCGAAATTGTACGCGGAATTGCCCGCGCGCTGAAAATGCCGGTGCCTGATTTGCCAACGGCTACGGCGGATATTGATACCGATGTTTGCGCCAAGGCAGGGCAAACCATAAAATTTTTAAAGGATTATGATTTTGTGGTTACGCATTTTAACGGCAGCGACGAAGCGGCGCACAGGTATGATTACACCGGCAAAGCGGATTTTATAACACGCATTGATGAAGATTTTATCGGCCCTGTTTTAAAAAGCGTTAAAGAGCCGCTTAAAATACTTATTTGCGGCGACCATGTAACAAGCTGCGTAACAGGCAAACACAGCGCCGGTAATGTGCCGGTAATTGCCGCCGCAGTTAACTGTGATAATAATGCGCCTATTATTGGCGGTTACCATGATATACATAAATTTTTAATGGGAGCGAGTGATTAACGTGGCCAAAACAATAATGGTTCAGGGAACAATGTCAAATGCAGGCAAAAGCCTCGTGACTGCGGGCTTGTGCCGTGTTTTCAATCAGGACGGCTATAAGGTGGCGCCTTTTAAATCGCAGAATATGGCCCTTAATTCTTTTATAACGCGCACCGGCGCGGAAATGGGCAGGGCACAGGTTGTGCAGGCGGAAGCTGCCGGTATTGAACCTGACGTTGCCATGAACCCGATTTTGTTAAAACCTACCAGTGACTGCGGTTCGCAGGTTATTGTAAACGGTGAGCCTATCGGCACAATGACAGCGGCTGAATATTTTAAAATGAAGCATACGCTGAAGCCGGAAATTATGAAAGCCTTTAACGGACTTGCAGATAAAAATGATATTATCGTTATCGAAGGCGCCGGTAGCCCGGCGGAAATAAACATTAAAACCGACGATATTGTAAACATGGGCATGGCCAAAATGGCTAAAGCTCCTGTGTTTCTGGTTGCGGATATCGACCGCGGCGGCGTATTTGCCTCCATTTACGGAACGTTAATGCTGCTTGAGCCGGATGAACGCGCAATGGTAAAAGGCGTTATCATTAATAAATTCCGCGGCGATGTGGAAATTCTGCGCCCTGGTCTGAAAATGATTGAAGAAAAAACAGGCGTGCCAGTTGTAGGCGTAGTGCCGATGCTGCATGTCGATATTGAAGACGAGGACAGCCTTTCCGAACGCTTAACCGAACATACCGAAGTTAAAGCGGTTGATATTGCCGTTGTGCGTATTCCGCGCATGTCCAACTATACTGACTTTAACGTGTTTGAACTTATTCCCGGTGTTTCCCTGCGTTATGTAGATAAAGTGCAGGATTTGAAAAATCCCGATATGATTATCATTCCCGGCACCAAAAATACTATTGGCGACCTGAAATGGCTGCGCCAGAGCGGTTTTGAAGCAGAAATTCTTAAGCATGCGCATAAAGGGACTGTTATTTTCGGCGTTTGCGGCGGTTACCAGATGCTCGGCAAAAACCTGAGCGACCCGTATGGTGTTGAAGAAGGCGGCGATACTGCCGGTATCGGCCTTTTGGATGTTGAAACCATTTTTGCCGAAAAGAAACGCACTATCCGCGTGGAAGGCCGTTTCGGCAGCGTGCAGGGTGTTTTTGCAAACCTCAGCGGCAAAGATTTTTACGGCTACGAAATTCATTCCGGCGTAACCGAATTTGATAAAGATAATGCGCTGACCCAGATGCAGCCTATTTACGAAGAAGGCGGCGTTATGCCGGAAGGTTCCCAGCATATTGAAGGACAGCTTAATGTTTACGGCACTTATGTACACGGCATTTTCGACAGCGAAGGCGTTGCAGCTGCCGTTGTTGAAGCATTGCTTGCCAAAAAAGGCATGAGCAGCGACGACATTAAAGTTATCAATTTTGATGAATATAAAAAACAGCAGTACGATATTCTTGCCGACAATATCAGAAAGAACATCGACATGAAGAAAGTTTACGAAATTTTAGAGGCTGGTATTTAAATGTTTGGGTTAATACATATTTACTGCGGCGACGGCAAGGGAAAAACCACCGCTGCCGTTGGCCTGGCAGTACGCTGTGCAGGGCGCGGCAATAAGGTTCTGCTGGTGCAGTTTTTAAAAAGCCGCGACAGCGGGGAGCTTTATTCGCTTGCCAAACTGCCGGATATTGAAGTAATGCGCGGCAAAGAAAGCAAAAAGTTTACTTTTCAAATGAATGAAGAAGAAAAACATGCTTTGCTTATCGAGCATAATAAAATGTTTGAACAGGTTTTGGCAAAAATAAAAAACGGCGGCTATTCGCTTTTAATTTTGGATGAAGTAATAGGCGCACTGAACGCAAAAGTTTTTGAAATGCCGAAACTCATTGAATTTTTGCGGCATAAGCCGGAAAATCTGGAAGTTGTTTTAACAGGGCGCAACCCCGCTCCGGAGCTTGTTGAAATTGCCGATTATGTATCGGAAATGCGTAAAGTAAAACATCCGATGGATAAGGGAATTATGGCGCGCGAAGGTATTGAAAAATAACAGGAGGTTTATATGAAATTACAAAATGTACTGCCTGCGGATATAGAAAAACGCAGTATGGAAATTATCGGTGAAGAACTGGGCGAATTAAAAATTGACCCCGAAAAAATAAGCATTGTTAAACGTGTTATTCATACCTCTGCTGATTTTGACTATGCACGCAATATGCGTTTTTCTGAAGGCGTAGTTGAAAAAGCACTGGAGGCTTTAAAAAACGGCGCAACCATTATTACCGATACCAATATGGCCTGCACCGGCATTAATAAAGCAGGGCTTGCCAAGCTCGGCGCCAAAGCCGTTTGCTTTATGGCAGATGCCGATGTTGCAGCAAGAGCCAAAGAAGCAGGTTCCACACGTGCGGCAGCCTGCATGGAAAAAGCCTGCACCGTTGAAGGACCGGTAATTATTGCCGTTGGCAATGCTCCTACCGCGCTGGTACGCCTTGATGAGCTTGTAAAAGAAGGCAAAATAAAACCGGCACTGGTAATCGGTGTGCCGGTAGGTTTTGTTAATGTAGTGGAATCAAAAGAAATTATTATGCAGACTGGCATCCCTTATATCGTAGCAGTAGGGCGCAAGGGCGGCAGCAACGTTGCGGCTGCAATCTGCAACGCGCTTATTTATAAACTGACAAGATAAGCTGGCAATAAAAAGCTGAATATTTAAAACTTTACATACGGAATCAGTATTTTAAGGTGTGTTTATATACCCTGAAAACTGGTTCCGTATTTTATTTTGTGCTTTTTGTAAAAAGAGCGGGAAAGCATACATAAAAATAAAAAATCCCGAACGGTAAACGTCCGGGACATTGATTTTCTGGCTCCCCGAGTAGGACTCGAACCTACGACGCCCTGATTAACAGTCAGGTGTTCTACCGGCTGAACTATCGGGGAATTTTGTTGACGAAAGATATTATAATATTTTCTCAAACCGCTGTCAATAGTTTAATTGCGCAGGAAATAAGTTGCATTAAGATTTTTCTCTGGCTTTGGCTGCTGCTGGGTTTGTTTGCTGTTTTCTTTAAAATTCACAAAAAATACCATATTTGCACCCCAAAACAGGTATTATAAGCAGGCAATTTAATGTTATAATTGTTTTTAACTTTTTGTTTTAAGACAGGGGTATAAGAATGAAATATTTTAAAAACATAATATTTTTAACTGCTTTTATTATTTGCGGCATTATTTGTTTGCCCTGCCAGTTAAAGGCATTTGCTGCGGCGGCAGAAAATGAAAACTTTGCCAAACTGAACACTGATTTGCAATTATTAATTGACGATAACAAAAACGGCGTGCCCGGTGTTGTTGCGGCGGTTATTAAAGATGACCGGCTGGTTTATGAAAAGACTTTGGGCAGCAGGTACATTGATAATGAAAATCCTCAAAATAACCTGCCGCTTACGCGGGATACCAAACTGCGCATTGCTTCTCTTTCCAAAGTTTTTGTTGCGGCTGCATACATGCAGCTTGCCGAACAGGGTAAAATTGATTTGGACGCAGATATAAGCCGTTACCTTGGCTTTACGCTGCGTAACCCAAACTATCCTGATACGCCGATAACTTCTAAAATGCTGTTAAGCCATATTTCTTCGCTGCGCGACGGTGAAGTTTATACAATACCTTCAAAATACAGTTTGCAGGAGTTATTCCGCCCGGACGGGATGTTTTATGAAGGCGGCGCGCATTATGCGCCTTACGGTGAAGCACCGGGCGAATTTTTCTGTTATACAAATTTAAATTACGGAATTTTGGGAACCATTATAGAAAAAGTTACCCAGACGCGGTTTGATAAATATATGAAGCAGGCAATTTTTGACCCTATGGGAATTGATGCCAGCTTTAACATAACCGATTTTAACGAAGCTGCGCTGAATGATTTTGGGCTGATTTATCAGAAGCAGGAATACGGCGTCTGGAATACTGACGGCCCGTGGATTGCGCAGGTTGACGATTATTCCGCATTAAAAATATACGGCAATAATCTGTACAACATATATAATTACGATGAATACATAACGGGAACCAATGCCACAATATTTTTTCCGCACGGCGGCTTGCGGATAAGCCTTGCCGGGCTGGAAAAATGGATGCAGATGCTTATTGATAACGGCAAATATAACGGAAAACGCATTTTAACGAAAAAAAGCATTGATGAAATGTTTAAGCCTTACTGGACTTTAAACGAAGCTAAAACCAACGGCGATACTTACGGCGGGTTAATGAACTGCTTCGGGCTCGGTATTCAGAATATAAAAAACATTGATAAAGACCGTTTTCTGCCGGACAGGGATATAGAAATGTCCGGGCATTTTGCCGAAGCCTACGGTTTACTGGCAGGTATGTTTATAGACCGGGAACATAAAAACGGGTTTATTTATATTATGAACGGCATGCCCGGGTCTGAAAGTGCAAACGCCGGTGCTTACAGCGGCATGTATTTGTGGGAGGAAAAGGTGTGCAGCGCCATATTAAATAACGCTTTTCCTGAATTGTAATTTCAGAAAGAATAAATTTTAATTTATAATTTTTGTACTTTTAAACGCTTAATTTTGCTGTATGCTTTTGTTGTATGTTATAATAATAATATATACTTTGCGGAGGTGATTGGATGTCGCTTGATACGGTTCTGCTTGTGGCCGGGGTAGTTTTAATCGGGCTGGAGATTGTTGTGCCCGGAGGCATACTTGGCGCAATCGGCTTATTATCGCTGACTGCAGGGTTCTTTTTCTTCCTTGGCGGCGGCTGGGATGCGTTTTTCATTGTTGGCGGCACTGTTGCGGTGCTTGCGGCAATTTGCGCGCTGCTGTTCTGGTTTATACCGTCATCGTCAAGCTGGAATCCTTTTGTGCTGCGCGAAAAGCAGAAAAACAGCGAAGGTTATACCGGCGCGGCAGATTATTCCGGTTATTTAGGCAAAAAAGGCAAAGTAATTGCGCCGCTGCATCCTGCGGGAACCGCTTTAATTGATGGTGAACGCGTGGACGTGGTCAGCTTCGGCGATTACATAGACAAAGATTCTGAAATTGAAGTTGTAAAGATTGAAGGAAGCAAGCTGCTTGTTAAAAAATATGAGTAGGGGAGTGTTGTAAATGGCAGATTTTTTGTTAAGTTTTTTATTCAGCGGCGGTTTAATATCCGTAATTATAATTATCGCCGTTATAGCCTTGTTCTTTAATTTTGTGCCGCTGGGATTATGGATTTCGGCCATTGCTGCCGGAGTTAACGTAGGAATTTTTAATTTGATAGGCATGCGTCTGCGCCGCGTACCGGCTTCGCAGATTGTGCTGCCGTTAATTAAGGCTAATAAGGCAGGCATGAATGTTAACGTAAACCAGCTTGAAGCGCACTATTTAGCAGGCGGCAACGTAGACCGCGTTATCGATGCCTTAATTGCAGCGCACCGTGCGCAGATTCCTCTTACCTTTGAACGTTCCTGCGCTATCGACCTTGCAGGGCGCAATGTGCTTGAAGCGGTTCAGATGAGCGTTAACCCGGAAGTAATTGAAACCCCGGTTGTTTCTGCCGTAGCCAAAAACGGCATTGAATTGAAAGTCAAAGCCCGCGTTACCGTGCGCGCCAATATCGACAGGCTGGTAGGCGGTGCCGGTGAAGCAACAATTATTGCCCGTGTAGGCGAAGGCATTGTAACTAATGTAGGTTCTGCCGCAAGCCATACTGATGTTTTGGAAAACCCGGATTACATTTCGCGTACTGTTCTTGCCAAAGGCCTTGATGCCGGTACTGCTTTTGAAATTCTTTCGATTGATATTGCCGACGTTGACGTAGGGCGCAACATTGGTGCGGCATTGCAGACCGACCAGGCGGAAGCCGATAAACGCATTGCCCAGGCCCGTGCGGAAGAACGCCGTGCCATGGCTGTGGCCAAAGAACAGGAAATGAAAGCCTATACTCAGGAAATGCAGGCCAAGGTTGTTGAAGCGGAAGCCAAAGTACCTGCCGCCCTTGCTGAAGCACTGGAAAAAGGCCGCCTTGGCGTTATGGATTATTACCGTATGAACAACATTATTGCAGATACTGATATGCGCAAAATGATTGCCGGCAATGAACAGGATGTTGAAGTAGATAAAAATCCCGTTCAAAAATAAATGAGGGATTACTATGGACTTTGAAAACTTTATGGGCTTTTTGCCGCTGCTGATTTTTGTGATTACCGTTGTAATTGATAAATCGAACCGCAAAAAACGCCGTAACAGAACGGGGCATTTCCCGCCGCTGCCGGATATGGACAGCAGCCGGGAAAACCGAGAAACTTATGACGTTACAGGCACGCAGCAAAGCCAGAAGGAAAGTACGGATAAAACTGTATATAAAGAAGAGGCTCCCGCATCCGGCAGGGAAAGTAAAAAGCCCTGGTATGTAGAGTTTCCGGAAGACCGGGAAGCAAAACAGCGCGGAAAAGTTTTTGAACAGCCGAAGGTGCAGCCAACTTATAAAGTGTATAATGAACCGGCATTTATAACGCCGCCGTCATTAAAAAAACGGCCTGCTGCACCCGTGTTTGCCATGCCGCGCACGGAGAAAAAAGCTGCGCTTTTTAACGGCAAAATAAACCGCCGGAGGCTGCGTGAAGGTATTATAATGGCAGAAATACTCGACAAGCCGCGCGCATTAAGGCCTTATAAAGAGCCGTATTAAAATATCAAAGTGAACAGAGGCGTAAATATGCTTGAGAAACTCGATTTAAAACAAAAGCTGGATAAAAAAGAGTATGATAAAAAAATGGATTATTACGGTGATTTGCTCGGTAAACTGCAAAGGGAATGCCGCGCGGCAAAAGTGCCTGTAATTGTGCTGGTTGAAGGCTGGCGCGGAGCCATGCGCACAGATATTATCAATGAAATGATGCAGAAAATGGACTCCCGCGGTTTCAGGGTATTTTCCGCGTCTAAAATGACTGACGAGCAGCGCAAACAGCCGTTTTTTACATCCTTTTGGAAGCAGCTTCCGAGCTACGGCAATATTGTAGTATACCACCGCAGCTGGTACTTTTTAAAAAATGAACATAATGTTTCGGATAAAAGCCAGGTAGGGCATTTGCTTAATACATCCTATTCACACATCCGTGCGTTTGAAAAGCAGCTTACCGATGACGGCTATGTGCTTTTGAAATACTTTGTGCATGTTTCCAAAAAGCAGCAAAAGGAAAACATGGAAAAGCTGAATAAAGTGTACGGCAAAAACTGGAAAAAACTGGATGTTCAGGAGCATAACGATGAAGACTACGATAACTTTATTAATGCTTATGAGCAGATGTTTGCCGAAACTGATACCGAAAATGCACCCTGGCATTTAATTGCCGGTGATGACGAACGCTTTGCAACCATTCAAATTATAGAAAGCATGGTAAAATCATTGCAAAGCGCACTGGCAGCGGCAGAAATAAAATCCCAAAGCCGCAGCATTGTGCTGCCGCCGCGCCATGTAGCTTTATATAATGTTCTTGATAAGGTAGACCTTTCAAAATCGCTTACCAAGGAAGAATATAAAGTTCAGCTTGATAAATGCAGGGAAAAATTAAAATCTTTGCAGCTTGATTTATACGAATCGCAGCGTTCGCTTATTGTAGCGTTTGAAGGCTGGGATGCAGGCGGCAAAGGCGGTGCCATAAAGCGTCTTGCAAGAGCGCTTGACCCGCTTGGTTATGCTGTTAATCCGGTTGCGGCGCCGAACCAGGTTGAAAAACAATTCCACTACATGTGGCGTTTTTGGATTAAAATGCCGCGCGCCGGTGAAATTGCCATTTTTGACAGAACCTGGTATGGGCGTGTAATGGTTGAACGCATTGAGCATTTTGCAACGGATGCCGAATGGCAGCGCGCTTATGGCGAAATTAACGAAACCGAAGCGCAGTGGGCTGAACACGGTATTATTTTATGTAAATTCTGGCTGCATATTGACCAGGAAGAACAGTATAAACGTTTTAAAGAGCGCGAAAATGACCCAGATAAAGAGTGGAAAATTACCGAAGAAGACTGGCGCAACCGTGAAAAATGGCCCGCTTATGAAGCGGCTGTTAACGAAATGCTGATACGCACCAGCACGGATTATGCACCGTGGACGGTGGTTGAAGCCAACTCCAAATATTATGCAAGAATTAAAGTTTTAAAAACAGTAATTAACGCTATTGAAAAAGCTATAAAATAAGAGGTTTTGCTTTTGACTTGGGAATTAAAAAATAAAATTCAGGAAATACTGGCAAAGGAAACAGGCGCGCAGTGCTTTGCACCGGGGGCAAGGCGCGCCTTTGCTTTTTTGTACCCTAACAGTTACAAGGTTGGTATGTCAAACTTAGGCATGCACATTTTATATCAGATCATCAACGGCCGCGGTGATACGGCCTGTGAACGCTTTTTTCTGCCGGACGGCAAAACACTGGCCGAATACAAAAGAACCAAAACGCCGTTAATGAGTATGGAAACGCAGCGCCAGCTTGCCGATTTTGAAATTATCGGCGTAATGATGTCCTTTGAAATGGACTATACAAATTTGCTGGAAATGCTGCAAATGAGTAATATTAAGCTGCGCGCGGCTGAACGTAACGAAAAAGAACCGCTGATTGTTATCGGCGGCCCGTGTGCAACCTTTAACCCTGAGCCTTTGGCAGAAGTGGCAGATGTTTTTGTTATAGGCGAAGGCGAAGAAGTAATTAACGATTTGCTTGACGTTGTTTATAAAGGCAGGGAACAGGGCCTTGGCAAAGAAGAACTGCTGCTTAATCTGGCGCAGGTTGAAGGCTTGTATGTGCCGCGTTTTTATACGCCGCAATATGACGCTGACGGCAATTTTACCGGTATGGAGTATGACAGCCGTGTGCCTGCAATGGTTAAACGGCGCTGGGTGCGCGACCTGGACAAATATCCCAATACTTCAGCAATTTTAACTTCCGAAACGGAATTTCAGAATATGTTTATTGCCGAAGTTGCCAGAGGCTGCGGGCGTCATTGCTGTTTCTGCATGGCAGGGTACTGTTTCCGCAAGCCGCGTGCAAGAAATTATGACTTGCTTTTAGATAAAATTTTAAACAGACCTGCCGAATCGGAAAAAGTTGGTTTAATGGGTGCTGCGGTTTCCGATTATCCGCAGATACACGAATTAACTTCGGCGCTTATTCAATATAAAGTGCCGTTTACGGTGGCCTCGCTGCGTGCAGATACTTTGGACAGCCTGCTTGCAGATGCCCTTGCGCAGAGCGGACAGCAGACCATGACTGTTGCGCCGGAAGCAGGCAGCGAAAAAATGCGCAATATTATTAATAAAGGCATTACCGAAGAAGACATTTACAAGGCAGTTACGCTTGCCGCAGCCAGCGGCATGAAAAACGTAAAGCTGTATTATATGATTGGGCTGCCGCAGGAAGAAGATGCCGATATTGACGAAATGACGGAAATGGTGCGCCGCATCCGTAAAAAAATGGATGAAGCAGGCAACAAAGGCGATTTAATTATTTCCGTAAACGCATTTGTGCCCAAGCCGTTTACGCCGTTCCAATGGTCGCCGCTGTGCAATACCAAAATTTTGAAAAAACGTTTTAAAATGCTGGAAACAGCTTTTAAAAAAGAAAAGCATATAAAACTTTTAACGGAATCTTTAAAAGAAACTGTTTTGCAGGCTGCACTGGCGCGCGGAAACAGAAAAACAGGTCAGTTTTTACTGCAGGCCTTTACGGAAGGCATACCATTAAAACAGGCGCTTAAAAACAGCGGGCTTGATATTGAAAAGCTTGCCGGTGCGGAATATGAACCTGGCTGCCCGCTGCCGTGGAAGCATTTGGATATGGGCTTTAAAGAAGCCTATTTGATAAAAGAATGGGAAAATGCCAAAGCGCAGCGCTTTACGCCAATGTGCTTTGACGGCTGCAAACGCTGCGGAGTTTGTGAGGAGTAAAATGAACGGATTCGTTTTGCAAAATAATAAAAATATCTGGTACGGCAGCTTTGCTGCATTTGACGCATTAGGCTTCGGCAATGCATTCAGCTGCCGCCTGCACGGCGAAAGCGCGCTGATATCTGGCGGGTTAAATCTTGCCCTTCATGTTGGCGACGAAGCCGGACTTGTTTTAAAAAACAGGCGTGCCTATGCCGCGGCGCTCGGCCTTGATGCCGGTAAATTTACCTGCTGCGAACAGGTGCACGGCAGCAATGTTGCCGTTGTAGATGAAGCCTTGGCAGGCAAAGGAGCCGAAGCATACAGTGATACTGTAAAAAATACAGATGCGCTGATAACAAACCTTCCGCAGCTGCCGCTGATGCTGTTTTTTGCCGACTGCGTTCCGGTTATTTTTGCTGACCCTGTCAGCGGCAGCATTGGGTTGGCACACGCAGGCTGGCGCGGAACCGTTGCCGGTATTGCCGCCAGCACCGTAACAAAAATGCAGGAAGCATTCGGAGCGAAGCCGGAAAACATTCTGGCAGGCATCGGCCCCAGCATTGGGCAATGCTGCTATGAAGTTGACGATAAAGTTTTTGAAGCCGGCAAAAAATATGCCGGATGTTTTAAGCCAAAAGAAAACGGCAGATACATGGCATATTTACAGGCCTGGAACCGCCTTGCGCTTTTAGATGCCGGTTTACTGCCGCAAAATATTTACAATGCCGGTGTCTGCACGCAGTGCAGCAAAGAGCTGTTTTTTTCGTATCGTGCGGAAAACGGCAAAACAGGGCGCATGGGCGTAACTATTTGGAAAAAGTAAAAGGATAAATTATATTAACGGCGAATATAAAACCTTTAGGGGGTCTTTATATTGTTACAGGAAAATTTAATTAATGTACAAGCCAAAATAGATGCTGCGCTTGCAAGGCGCACAGAAGAAAAAATTACAGGCAATAAAGTTACTCTGGTTGCAGTAACCAAAAATCACCCGGCTGAGGTAATTACCGACGCTTTTAACCTTGGCGTTCCGGTAATCGGTGAAAACCGTGTGCAGGAAGCCAAAGCCAAACGCGAAATTGTCGGCAAAGGCAGCGGCAGGTGGCATTTAATAGGGCATCTGCAAACTAACAAGGCCAAACAGGCAGTTGCCATTTTTGATATGATTGAATCGGCGGACAGCGTACATTTAATGCAGGCTGTAGATAAAGAAGCCGCCAAAGCGGGCAAAGTTCAGGAAATACTTTTGCAGGTTAACATTGCGCGCGAAGAACAAAAAACAGGGTTCAGCCCTGAAGATTATGAAGCGGTTGTGCCCGAACTTGACAATTTTAAAAACCTGCATGTGCGCGGGCTGATGGTTATTGCGCCTGCGGCGGAAAATTCCGAAGATATACGCTGGGTGTTTGCGGAAGGCTACAAGCTTTACTGCAAACTGAAACAGCAGCGCCCGGATATAGATATTCTTTCCATGGGCATGACACATGATTACGAAACTGCAATTGAAGAAGGCGCAAATATGGTGCGCATAGGCACGGCGCTTTTTGGGCAGCGTGATTACAGTTTAAAATTTTAACCTGAGGTGATAATTTTATGAAATTATTGGACCGTATTTCGGAAGCTCTCGGATTGTATGAAGAAGACGATGAAATAATTGAAGAAACCCCAAGTGAACAACCGGAAGAAAAACCGGCTAAAAAAAGCCTGTTTTCACGCAAAAGCGCAGCGCCGGTAAGAGAAGTACCGGCTGCTCCGGCAGAACCGGAACCTGAGCGCAAATCGTTTTTCAAAAGCAAAACAACTGCTATGCCCGCGTCGAAAACCATTTCCATACCAATGGCGCAAAAGCAGGTTAAAGTAATTGTGCTGGAGCCGGTATCGTTTGACGATTCGCAGAAAATTGCCGATTACCTTAACGGAAGCCAGCCGGTAGTTGTTAATTTTGAAGCTACCGATAAAGTTGTTATGAAAAGAATGACCGACTTTATCAGCGGCGTAGTTTATGCTTTGGGCGGCAGCATGAAAAAAATAGGCCATAATATTTTGGTATGCGCGCCTAAAAACGTTGATATTAATGCAGATGATAATATTTATGACGAAAGAGGGGGACAGCCTTGGAAAAAATAACTGATAAAACAGGGCGTATAGCTTTTATTGGCGGCGGCATGATGGCAGAAGCTATTTTAAAAGGCATGCTGCATAAGGAAATTGCAGAGCCTGAAATGATAATCATCAGTGACCCTTCGGCAGGGCGCCGCGAATACCTTGAAAAAACTTATAAAGTTAATACCACCGGCTGCAACGCGGAAGCGGTTAAAACAGCAGGCTTTGTAATTCTTGCCGTAAAACCGCAGGTGGCTGATGCGGCCATAACTAAAGAGGTTGCCGATGCAATTCCGCAAAATACAACGGTGCTTTCCATTATGGGCAGCGTTAACCTTGACAAGCTGCATAAGCTTGTTCCCGGGCATGCAGTTATCCGCGTTATGCCCAACACCCCGCTGGCGGTTGGCTGCGGCATGACGGCCATTGCTCCTGACGAAAACGTAAGCGAAGAAATGCTTGACGTTGCCAAAGCTGTTTTTGGCAGCTGCGGCGAAATTGAAATTATTGCTGAAAGCGCCATAGAAGCTATTGCGGCAGTAAGCGGCTGTGGGCCGGGATATGTATTTATGATGATTGACGCTCTGGCTGACGCAGGTGTAAACGCAGGCCTGCCGCGCGCCATGGCGATAAAACTAGCGGCGCAGACTTTTGCCGGCAGCGGCAAAATGGTATTGGATACCGGGCTGCACCCGGCTGTTTTGCGCGACCAGGTAACATCACCGGGCGGCACAACCATTGCCGGCATACATGCGCTTGAAAACCGCGGCGTAAGAGCGGCTATTTACGACGCTGTACTGGCAGCAATGCAGCGCAGCAGGGAGCTGCAGGGCAAATAAATGGCAGACAGAGAAAAAATACTGCGTTATTTTAAAGCCGGCGGCGATGAAGAATTGGCAGCAAAACTGCTTGACCTTGCCGAAGGTGCAAGAAAAAGTAAAAAGTTCCGCGTAACAGATTTTTTAGACCCGCACAGCTATAATGTGGCGGAAATTGTTGCCGCTAACTACGAAAACATAAAAATTGAAGCTGACGGCGGGTTTAATAATGCCGAAAGAGTAAAAGCGGCATTTATAGACGAAAACTTTATGGGCGCACCCGATTACGGCATCAGCTGCTTTGAAGTTAAATGGGACAAACGTTTTTACACCATCGGGCACCGTGATGTGCTGGGTGCGTTTATGGGCATGGGCTGCAAGCGCGAAATTTTGGGCGATATTGTTATTACGCCGGAAGGCGCGCATTTTGTTGCCGATAAAAGTTTTGCCAATTACATCGAAAGCAACCTTACGCAGATTGGCAGCGCGCCGGTTACCATAACCGAAATACCGCGCGAAAACCTTGCCCAGCGCGAAGAAAAAGTAAAAATCATTAGTGCCACAGTGGCCGATTTAAGGCTTGACGCCGTTGCCGCCGCAGGCTACGGTGTTTCCCGCTCGCGCATGGCCGATGAAATAAAAAGCCTTAATGTACGTGTAAACTGGAAGGAAGCCAAAAAGCCATCGCAAAGCGTAAACGAAGGCGATGTAATATCCTTCCGCAGCCGCGGGCGTGTAGAAGTTGCCGAAATACGCGGCACAACCAAAAAGGGACGCATGAGCATTACTTTAAAACGCTATATTTAATGTTGGAGGAAAGAGGCAGATGTTTACACCTCTCGATTTAAAAAATAAAACCTTTACTAAAGGCTTCCGCGGTTATGAAACCGAAGAAGTAGACAAGTTTTTTGCGCAGGTTGTAAAAGATTTTGAGCGTCTGTATCAGGATAATATCGAACTGAAAGAAACCGTTGAACGCGTCAGCGCTAAGCTGGAATATTACCAGCAAATGGAAGCAACCATGCAGAACACTTTGGTTGTGGCGCAGGAAACGGCGGACGAAGTAAAAAAAACAAGCGAAAAGAAAGCACAGGTTTTGCTTGACGAAACCACCGCCAAATGCGAAGGCATGAAAACAGATGCCAAAAACGAGGCGGACCGCCTGCTTAACGAAGCCGGTACTGCCGCAGCGCAGGCTAAGGCCGAAGCCGACAGCTATGCCGAAAAAGTGCGCAACGAAGCCAATGCCGAAGCGGATAAACTGCGCAACGATACCGAAGCCGAAATGAACAAGCTGAAAGCAGACACGCAGCAGTTTGTTAATAAAATGCGTATTGCTGCTGAAGTTGAAGTGGCAAAATTAAAGGTAAAATCGGAAGAATCCTGTAAAAATATTATTGATAAAGCAAGGGAAGACGCCGTTGAAACCCTTGGCAAAGCACGCATGCAGGCAGAAAAAACAGTAAGCGACGCTGACGCAAGGGCACGCAAGCTGATGTTTGACGCTGAAAACAAAGCAGCGCTTGCCAAAAATAGTTTTGATGACCAGGTAAAAAAAGCCAATGTACATCGCCAGCACATGATAAATTTGCTGGAATCGCAGCTTGAGCTTTTAAAGAGCTTTGATAAAAATACTGAAGAATAGGCGGAACGATTATGATAATCCTTGTGAGGCACGGAGAAGCAACACATCATACTCAGCATTTAACAGGCGGCTGGACTGATTCTGACCTTACCGAAGCCGGGCGCAGGCAGCTGGAAGCACTTGCAGAAAAACTGGCACTGGATTTTAAAGGGCGCAGCGAAAAAATCCGCATTTTGGCGAGCGATTTAAAACGCGCTGCCGAAAGCGCTGCCATTATTGCCGCACGCCTGCATATGGACGCTAAAGTTGAAAAGCACGCGTTTTTGCGCGAAAAAAACAACGGCCTTGCTGCCGGAATGACCGAAAGCGAAGCCAAGGCAATTTACCGTCCGGCAGCGACGCTTAAAGAACTGCATCACCGCAATTATCCGGGAGGAGAAACGCGCAAGGAATTTTATGACCGCTGTGTTGAAGGCATTAAAGCCTGTGCTGATATGGAAAAAGAAAACCTGATTATCGTTGCGCACAAGGGCACTATTCAAAACATTATTTTTTACTGGCTTGGCTTTGATATTGAAGAAGTAAACAAATATAACTTTTCCGTCGATATTCTGCCGGGCAGCGTAACCGTACTTGGCATTAACAAATGGCTTGAACACAGCATCTTTTTGTTAAATGATACGTCACATTTACATAAAGGTGAAGGATACGGAATTTTTTCGTATAAGTATTACAAAAAACATTGACGGTTTTTCGCCGGTGTTGTATAATGATTGTGTTTTTAAATATTCTTACAGGCTATGATAAAGACAGTAGCCGGCACGAAGCAGCGCAGCGATTCCGGGACAGTGCAAGCCGGAACAGGACAGAAGGCCGGTGAAAATCACTTTGGAGCTTCCGTACAGAAACAGCAGTAAGTACGGACGGGGTAACGCACGTTAACGGCGTTGAGAGTGGCGCGTAAATTCTGCGTCATTAGGGTGGTACCACGGGTTATACAGTCTCGTCCCTTTGGGATGAGGCTTTATTTTTTTGGAGGTGTAAAAAATTGGATTACAGCAAAACGCTTAACTTACCGGAAACAGAGTTTCCCATGCGTGCCGGACTGCCGGAACGTGAACCGGAAATTTTAAAATACTGGTATGACAACAACATTTACGAAAAGAAACAAAAACTGCACGCAGGCCACAAAAAATTTGTTCTGCATGACGGCCCTCCGTATGCCAACGGACAAATTCACATGGGCACTGCTCTTAATAAAATTTTAAAAGACATCATCATGAAATATAAATATACCCAGGGTTATGATACTCCTTACGTTCCCGGCTGGGATACCCACGGCATGCCGATTGAACATGCTGCCATTAAAAACCTTGGCCTGAACCGCAACGAGCTTGACCCGCTGGTACTGCGCAACGAATGCAAAAACTACGCTTTGCAGTGGATTGACATTCAGCGCAACGATTTTAAACGCCTTGGCGTTTTGGGCGACTGGGATCATCCCTATGTAACCCTTGTGCCTGATTACGAAGCCGTACAGATTCATGTATTCGGTGAAATGGCTAAAAAAGGCTATATCTATAAAGGCCAGAAATCCGTTTACTGGTGCCCGCACTGCGAAACCGCTCTGGCAGAAGCAGAAATTGAATACGCTGAACAGAAAACTCCGGCTATTTACGTAAAAATGCCGATTGTAAAAGACAACGGCATGATGCCTGAAGCAGCAAAAGGCAAACCGGCCTATATGATAATCTGGACAACCACTCCGTGGACCATGCCTGCCAACGTTGCCGTTGCCCTGCATCCTGATATTGAATATGCCTGGGTTGAATGTGAAGGCGAAGTTCTGTTCCTTGCCAAAGAACTTTTGGAACAGGTTGGCGAAGTATGCAAGAAAGATTTGAGCAACGTGCTTGGCACCTGCAAAGGCAAAGATATGGAATTTGCCGAATGCCGCCATCCGTTCGACACCATTGAACGCAAATCCATCGTTGTACTTGCCGATTATGTAACGCTTGATGCCGGTACCGGATGCGTACATACCGCTCCCGGTCACGGCGATGTCGACTTTGAAACCGGTATTAAATATCATCTGCCGATTATCTGCCCGGTAGATAAATCCGGTAAATTTACAAAAGAAGCAAAACAGTTCGAAGGCATGTTTGTATTTGATGCCAACATTCCTATCTTAAAATATCTTGCTGAACTTGGCATGCTGTTCGGTAAAGAAAACATCCGCCATCAGTACGCACACTGCTGGCGCTGCAAAGACCCGATTATTTACCGCGCAACTGAGCAGTGGTTCGCATCTATCGACGGTTTCCGTGATGATGCGCTTGCTGCCATTGCCAACGAAGTTAAATGGATTCCGTCCTGGGGCGAAAGCCGTATCCATAACATGGTTGCCGACCGCAACGACTGGTGCATTTCGCGTCAGCGCGTATGGGGCGTTCCTATTCCGGCGTTCTACTGCGAAGAATGCGGCAAACCGATGATTACCGACGAAACCATTAACGCCGTTGCCGATTTGTTCCAAAAAGAAGGCTCCGACGCATGGTGGAAACACGAAGCAGAAGAAATTCTGCCGGAAGGCACAACCTGCCCGCACTGCGGCGGCAAACACTTTACCAAAGAAAGCGACATTATGGACGTTTGGTTCGACAGCGGTTCTTCTCATGCAGCTGTTGCCAAAGTACGCCCGGAACTGGCATGGCCTGTTGATATGTACCTTGAAGGCAGCGACCAGCACCGCGGCTGGTTCCAGTCCTCGCTTTTAACCAGCGTTGCCACCACCGGCCACGCTCCGTACAAATCCGTTTTAACCCACGGTTATGTTGTAGACGGCGAAGGCCGCAAAATGTCCAAATCCGTAGGCAACACTGTTGCACCGCAGGACGTTATCAAACAATACGGTGCAGATATTATCCGCCTGTGGGCTGCTTCCAGCGATTATAAAGCTGATATCCGTATCTCCAAAGATATTTTGAAACAGCTTTCCGAAGTATACCGCAAAATCCGCAACACCATCCGTTACATTTTGGGCAATACCAACGACTTTGACTACGAAAAAGACAAAGTGCCGTTTGAACAGATGCAGGAGCTTGACCGCTGGGCACTTATGCACATGCAGCTGCTGAAAAAAGAAGTACAGCAGGCTTACGAAGATTACGATTTCCATGTGCTGTACCATGCAATTCATAACTTCTGCACTGTAGAAATGAGCAGCTACTATCTGGATATTTTGAAAGACAGATTGTACGCATACAAAGCAGACAGCATTGAACGCCGCAGCGCCCAGACTGCCATGTATGAAATTATGGTTGATTTGGTTGTAATGCTGGCACCGGTACTGAGCTTTACCATGGAAGAAGTATGGCAGTTCATGAAGAAAACCTCCGATATGCCGGAATCCGTACTGATGATGCCCTGGCCGGAAGTTAAAGAAGAATACATCGACCCGGCTCTGGAAAAGAAATGGGAAGATTTCATCGGCATCCGCAGTGAAATTACCAGAGTTCTGGAAGTTGCACGCAAAGCCAAAACCATTGGCCATTCCCTTGATGCCAAAGTTGAACTTTATGCCGAAGGCGAAGCGCTTGCAGTGCTCAAATCCGTAGAAAAAGATTTGCCCGCACTCTTAATCGTATCTCAGGCAGAACTGCATGAAGGCGTTGGTGAAGCAGGCGAGGCAACAACCCGCGAAGATTTGAAAGTTGCCGTTAAAGCTGCCGAAGGCCATAAATGCGAACGCTGCTGGATTTACAGCGATACCGTTGGCCAGGACGCAGAACACCCGACCCTGTGCGCACGTTGCGCCGAAGCAGTTAAATAAAACAGCTTTTAACAAATAAATAAAATTACAAAACAGCCTTTTACTTACAAAAATAGGTAAAAGGCTGTTTTTATGCTAAATTTCTTGATTAACTACTATTGAATAGGGTATAATTGCTTTGAAAATTTGTCGCATGAAGAACGGTTAAAATTAAAACATCAAATTGATATATTGGAGGATAATTTATAAGGGTGAATTATAATGAGTGAAGCATTTGCAATTTTAAGCGGAGCTTTAGATGAAGCTATAAATGATGCTAAAACAAAAAAATTACCAAGAAATGTCAGAAGTATAGAAATAGAACCTGCCGGTGTTTATACATCTGCTCAGGTAAAAAATATTAGAGAAAAAATCGGTTTAACGCAGAAACTGTTCGCCAAATATATCGGTGTTTCTACAAAAACAGTAGAAGCGTGGGAAGCCGGGCGCAATAAACCTTCCGGACCTTCTAACAGGCTTCTATGGCTGTTAGATATGGGAAAAATTACAATTTAAAATAAATTTTCTGTTCATAAACATAAAAACTCCATTACTTTTTTTAAAGTAATGGAGCTTTTTTTATGTTTTTTTTCAAATCAGGTTTCATCTAAAAGGTGAAGCCTCCCTTAAAAAATATTCAGCCGGTTAGCGGTGCGCACCGGAAAAACGGCAAATGTTAGTTTACCAAAAAGCAAAGTAAAAAAACAAGACTGTTTTTGCAAAAATTTTTATGTTATATTAAAAAGTTTGTGTTTAACAGGAAACGATTCAGCGCTCTGCAAAAAAACGCAAAACTACGAAAGCAAAGTCTGTTACCACAAGACCAGTAAAAAATCGACATACGCTAACGTATATGTCTTGCGGGGGGGAAAGGTATGGTATAATTTTCATATAAATCAATTTGCTTTAATAACGCAGGCAGAAAGGGAAGATGATTTTTATGAAACACAGGAATTTGGAAAAAGCTGTTGTGTTAAGCCTCATTTTAAGCACTGGTGTATATGGCAGTGCGTGGGCAGCAGATATTGAAATGGGCGGAAAGCTATGGGGAGAGCTTTGGAACGGATATACTGAAATTCAGGATGGGGACAACTTGGTTGTAACTACTGATGGAGTAGGTATAGGCTATAATGGTACAGTTGATGTTATTGATGGTAATTTAACAATTTCATCAGGTGGTAATGGTATTGAAAGTGGATATGTAGAAAATGCACAAGTAAATATTTTTGCTAATAATGTTACTATAACCTCGGAACAAAATGGTATTTTTACTGAACTGAAAGAGAAAAAAGAAAGCATTGTAACAATAGGCTCGGAAGATAGAAAAATAGAAAGTTTAACAATTACTGCTGGCGGTCAGGGCATTGATAATAAAAACGGTAATGTTTATATTTATGGTGCTAAGAATAGTGAGTTTAATATTCATTCATTAAATACAAGTGGAGATGACCTTAATCAGGCTGCTATAAATAATAGTTGTGATGGTGAAATTATTATTAACGGTGGTTCTATTAATCTTACAACGGAAAAAGTTGATAGGTACTTCGAAATATTTCCAGGCATTGGTGATATAATAACTTTTACTGGTGATGGTATTACTAATGACGATGGAACAACTACTTTAAATTTTAATAATGTTAGAATGAATGTAACAGGAAGCGGTATTCACAATACCGGGTCTGGTACAGTAACTTTAAATACAAAGGGCAGTAATACTATATTTGCGAGATATACAGGAACTAGAGAAGAAGTTGGATATGGTGTTTATTCAAGTGGTAATGACGGAACTATCAATGTTATTGCTTCTGAAACTTATGAACCAAATAAAGGTTCTTCAACGTTAAATACACAGACCGGTTATAACAATGTAATCTATGGACAAAGAGGTGGTATTGGTTCTACTACTTCTGGTACAAAAAATATTATAGCTGATAATAATAATTTTATTGGTGGTGGTTTTGCTGTTAATACTGAAAGTAAACATTCGACAAATAATGATACTATAAATATAATTGCTGGCAATAACAATTTTATTGGCAGAGATATGGTTGATGAATATAATAACACTTATACAACTGGCACAGGTATCAGGTTGCAGGAAGTAAAGAACGTAAAAGTTAATGTTGAATCTATTGCAGGAGAAACAACTATTGATGCTGATGGTAACGGTATTGACATTCATGGTAAGGGTAAAAATATTGCAGTAACAGTAGAAGCTGGTACTGATATTAATATTAATGCCGGTAATAAGGGTATCATTGTTGGTAATTCCGGTAAAGATATTACTAATGATGACATTAAGGTAGAACTAATTGCTGAAAATGGTAATAATACGGTTATTACAAATTATACAGGTAGTTATAGTTATGGGAATGGTATTCATACTGCTCAAGGCAAAGTAAAACTTGATGCAATAAATAATACTGTTGGGCTTTTTAAAGGAAAACAAAGCAATGAAGAAGGTGCGATTAGAACTCTTGCGGGAGGTAATGTATTATTAGAAGCTGATAGTACTAATACAATTTTAGCAAATTCAACTGAAATAACAAAATTGGCAGAAGATGATGTTTTTGGCGACAAATATGCAATTAATGCTGATCGTGAAGGAACTGTAGATATTAAGGCTGATGTAGCTAATAATATTATTGGCGCAGTATACGCAAATGATAATATGACTAATGTAAATATTGAAAGCCTTAATGAAAATGCTACTACTGCAAACTATATTGCTTCTGCTACAGTTATTCACCGTGCTGGCGACCTTGATAAAAGTGATAATGAAACAATGAAAAACTTAAAAGTAATTTCTTCACTTTATGCACAAGGTGGAGCAGAAATTAACCTTTCTGGCAAAAATACGATTCTTACTTATGCCAATAAAAATGATAGCACTACTGCCGAAAGAAGTGTATGGGCTTATGATAAAGGCAAAATCAATGTAAATGGTTATACTTATATTAGCACCAATGAATATTATAAATCGCCTAACTCTATGGATGTTGCAGTTGCCGCTGGCACAGCAACCAATTTGACGCCGGATAGCTTTAAAGATTATCCTGTCAATGATGATGACATAGCTAAAGTAAACATCAATTATGCAAATGATGGCGTAAAATCATATATTCAAGGCGATATTCTTGCTGCTTATGCAGGTGAAGTAAATATCAATCCGCTTGCTGAAAACAGCAGGGCTGCAAATAATGCAGGCATAACTATTACAGGCAATTTGCTTGCAGGCAACAACGGCGTTTTAAATGTTGACCTTGGTAACGGCGGTAAATTAACCGGGCGTGCTGATGATTATGGTGATGCAGGCGCAACTGATACCGGTATCGGCAGTGGCAATGACGGACATCAAAGTCTGACATTTTTTGACCCGGCATTTAGCAGTGAAATTTATAAAGGCGGGCAAGTAAATCTTACCATGGGTATAGGCTCAAGCTGGGACGTAACTGGGCAGAGCTGGATTACTACAATTAATACTAATGATACCGATGGAAATGCAGAAAATAATGCTTTTATTGATTTAGTTTCTGCTAATACTGACCGTAACACTTCTGCGCACGCACTTACTGTTTACGAGATGAACGGCGACGCCACCTTTAAGATGAGTCTTGACCGAGAACGCGATACCAGTGATATGCTATATATAAAAAATGCAAAGGGTGACTATGTAATTGATGTTGTTGATGCAGTTAATGAACAAGATATGTATGCGGAAATAAGTAACGGCATTAATTTTGATGGTTTGCGTTTTGCAACTGTTGGAAAAGATTCAGAAGCAAGTTTCCGTGCAGTTACTTATGACGATGGCTTAAACAACATAGAATATATGATTGGCAGCGATAGTTACGATGAAAGTACTGAAAATGTGCATTATGACGGCTCTGAAACAACTGAACATAAACCTGGTGGCGATACGGTAAAAGATTTCTTTGATAGTGAGGTTGAGCCCGGTACTAATGATAACACAAAAAATAATATTGCAGTTGCTTCAGTAATGGCCCTTGCAGATACTGACACAGGTACTGAAGAAGATTTAACCGGCGTAGTAGTAAATACGGACGAAACCACTAATTTTAAACTTATAGGCGTTAAGAAAAGAGAATTAAGCGATGCAGGCGAAACTATGCTGAATATGAGCCGCGCTAACTACAGCAATGCCATTTATATGGACCGTTTGAACAAACGCCTTGGCGAAGCGCGTTACATTAACGATGACCCGGAAGAAGATGAAGGCATGTGGGTACGTGTACGCCATGACCGTATTGGAAAAGATGAAGCATTCCGCAGCCAGAACACAATGTATGAACTTGGTTATGATAAACGTCAGGAATGCGATAACGGCAAACGCCGCGTAGGTTTTGCTGTTGATTATATGCACGGTGATACAGGTTATAACGATATTGCGGGCAAAGGAGAAATTGACCGTTACGGTTTGTGGCTGTATGATACCTGGACAGGCAACAAAGGGCATTATGTAGATTATGTTGCAAAATGGGGACACCTTTCCAACGATTTTGAAGTTTACAACAGTAAAGGCAAAGTAACCGGCGATTACAGCAATAATGTATTCAGCATCAGTGCAGAATACGGACGCAAAAAAGATATGGGCAATGACTGGTATTTTGAACCACAGGCACAGCTGCAATTGGCACGCGTAACCGGTGCTGATTATACTACCAGCCAGGGTACAAAAATAAGTGTTGATGGTATTAACAGCTTAATTGGCCGTGCTGGCTTCCGTATTGGTAAAGATTTTGGTGAAGAAAAACAAAGCACACTGTACTTTAAGGCAGATGTACTGCATGAATTTTTAGGTGACCAGACAATCTGCGCTTTGGACGGAACTACTAACGGATGGCAGAGTGTTGATTACGAAAACCAGGGTACCTGGTATGATATCGGTATCGGCTATGCGGCAATGTTAAGCCAAAGCACTTATGCGTTTATTGATTTGGAACAATCCTTCGGCAACGATAATGATGATACTTATCAAATTAATGCCGGTGTACGCTGGACATTTTAATTAATTAACAAAAGGGAGCATTGCTCCCTTTTGTTTTAAAAATATTTTAATATCATGCAATAGAGTTAAATTTTAAACCTAAAATTAAAGGAGCTGAATTATGCCCGCTTCCACATTAAGTAACGAAATATTAAAAGATATTGCCGGCAACGGTAGTATAGAATATTGCTTATATAATCAGCGCAGCAAAAGTGGTATGCCTTCATGGGAAATTAAGATAAAAAATGAAAACGGCAGCCGCAAAATTATTGTAGTGCGTGATTATGGTTTTGAAATAAGTACTGAACAAATTAAAATGAATTCATTTAAAACCCGTACGGAACGGAATAAAGAAATTTACCGTTTGTACCATGAAGAAGGGCTGAGCCAGATGTTTTTGGCTAATTTGTTTAATATGAGCCAGCCTTCGGTATCAATTATAGTTAACCCAAAAGCAAAATAAGCAATAAAAAACTGCATTCCGAAAGTTATTGCAAAACTTTTGAAATGCAGTTTTTTTGTTTGTTTTTTTACAAATTAATTATTGCTTTTTAGCTGCTGCGCTGATGATTTCCAAAACGAGGCGCGCAAGATTGTACAGGTCTTTTTCTTTTAAGCATTCTTCGGTAGAGTGGATTTTATCCATACCGGTGGAAAGCGCAACGCAGGGCAGGCCCATGCCGCACAGGTAGTTGCCGTCGGTGCAGCCGCCGCTGCTGAACAGTTTAAACGGCAGGCCGAGTTTTTTTGTTGCTTCTTTTACAAATACAACGCCAAGGTCATCTTCGCTGATGCGCATTGCGGGCGAGCCTTCTTCAACATTAATTTCAATTTGTCCGCCGCCTGCTTCAACAGCTTCGGTAAGAGTTTTTTTGGTATCGTTAATTAAAACGTCAAGTTTTTCCGGGTTCAGGCAGCGCATATCAATAACAAATTGGGCGTTAGGGGCAACAATATTGCTGGCAAGGCCGCCGTCAATTTTACCGATGCTGAGCGTGGTTTCTTCGTCTAAACGTCCGTAAGCGGGCAGGGCGGTTAAGGCTTTGGCGGCCAGCATAATGGCGTTAATGCCTTTTTCAGGTTCTACGCCTGCATGGGCAGCTTTTCCGATAATTTTTACAAACAGTTTTACGGCGCGCGGTGCGGCGTTGTTTACAAGGCCTGGTTCAAAACCTTCATCAAGGCAGTAACCGATATCGGCTTTAATCCATGAAGGGTCCATATATCTTACGCCGATGCTGCCTATTTCTTCGCCGATAGTGAAGCACAGCTGAATATCGCCGTGGGGCAGTTTGTTTTCGAGTATTACTTTTACTGCTTCGAGGCTTGCGGCAATGCCTACTTTATCATCGCCCCCGAGTGTGGTTGTGCCGTCGGAATACAGCACGCCGTCTTTGCGCACAACTTTGGTGCCGGTAGTGGGGGCAACGGAATCCATATGTGCTTCAAACATCAGGCCGGGAACTTTGTAATCCAGGTTTGAAGGAATAAAAGCCCATACGTTGCCGGTAGTGGCTCCTGCTTTTTTGCCTGCGTCGTCAATTTCGGCTTTAATGCCAAGTTCTGCCAGTTTTTTTACAATTAAATCAGCTTCCGCTTTTTCATCAAGGCTGGGGCAGGGAACGCTGACAAGTTCAATAAATTCATTTAAAAGACGTTCTTCGTTAATCATATTTTACCTCCGTGTGATATAACATCTTTTATATTATAACACTTAAAAATAATAAAAACATAAAACTTTTCATTTTTAAGGTGTTGGTTTATTCTGAAAATATGGTACAATATGGAGAGGCTTAGGCCTAATAAACGACGCGGCAACATCTGTGGCGACGCCAGAAGGAGCGTATTATGAAACGCAGTGAAAAATTTGTTCAGGCTAACCGTGAAGCCAAGGCTACATGGATAGCACTCGCACTTGTAATTTTGTTTTGGTATGCGGCAGGCTTCGGGCTGGAAAATTCAACGGTTGAATTTTTCCATACACCCATCTGGGTTATCGGCGGCTGCATAGGTACCTGGCTTTTTGCGGTTTTTGTTTGCTGGGTGCTGGTTCGGTTTGTCTTTAAGGATTTTGACTTGGAAGACGGGGAGGAAAAATAATATGGGCAACTGGGTTAATCTTCTTCCTGTTTTCTGCTTTTTAATGTTCATGCTGGGCGTAAGTTTTTACATTCAGTATGCTTCGCGCAAAGAGCGCAGCACAAATTTTGCGCGCGATTATTTTATCGGCGGCTACAGCCTGGGCGGTTTTGTGCTTGCCATGACAACTGTGGCAACGTACAGCTCCGTAAGCACGTTTGTTGGCGGGCCGGGCATGGCGTGGCTGGTTGGTTACGGCTGGCTGTATATGGCCATTGTGCAGGTTGTTGTTGTATTTTTGGTTTTGGGTGTTTTCGGCAAAAAAATTGCGCTTATTTCTCGTAAAATTAATGCCATTACGGTTATAGATGTTATCCGCAGGCGTTATCAGTCTGATTTTCTTGCCAATATGTCGGCGCTGTTTATTGTAATGTTTTTCTGCGGCACAATGGTTGCGCAGTTTGTAGGCGCAGCAAAATTGTTTGAAGCCGTTACCGGTTTTTCGTATCTTACAGGCCTGAGCCTTTTTGGGCTGATTGTAGTTTTTTACACTACCGTTGGCGGTTTTAAGGGCGTTGCCATTACCGATGCCATTTGCGCTGTTGCCATGCTTGTAGGGCTGGGAATTTTGTTCAGTTCCATGCTCAGCGCAGGCGGCGGCTACGATAATATTATGAATTACATTAATACCAATCACCATGATATGCTGGAACCGCTTTCGCAGGGCAAAATGCCGATGTCGCTGTATATCAGCCAGTGGCTGCTGGTTGGCATTTGTACGCTGGCTTTGCCGCAGTCCGTTGTGCGCGGCATCAGCTATAAAAATACAAAAGCGCTGCATAACGCCATGCTGATAGGCACTATTACCATTGGCGCCATGACGCTTGTAGCAACCTGGATTGGCGTACTTTCCAAAGGTATTTTAACCGATACTTTGGCGGCATACGGGAACAGCGTTGATAATATTACCCCGCTGACGATTGTAAAAACCATGGGGCCGCTCTGGGCAGGCATTACCATTATAGGGCCTATTGCGGCAACGGTATCGACTGTTTCTTCGCTTTTGCTTTCTTCTTCTTCATCAATCATTAAAGATGTGTATATGCGCGAAATGGAAAAACGCAATGTTGAAGTTAGCAACGATAAAATAAAAAGGCTCAGTATGCTGGCAACCGTTGTGCTTGGCTTAATTGTGTATGTTGTGGCCATTGCCCCGCCAAGCGTAATCTGGCAGATAAATATGTTTGCCTTCGGCGGTTTGGAAACAGCGTTTTTCTGGGTGCTGCTGTTTGGACTGTTCTGGCCTAAGGCCAACCGCATGGGCGCAATACTGGCAATGCTGGGCGGCGTGGTAAGCTACTGCGTATGTATGGCAATGCAGATTAAAGTTTTTGATTTGCACCAGATTGTTATCGGTATTGGCGTTTCGCTGATTTTGTTCCTGATTGGCACATGTATCGGCAAAGCACAGGATGAAGAAGTGCTGCGTGTATTTTTCCCGGAAAGATATCCGGACTGATTAAGAAAAATGTTATAAAAAATTAAGGCTGTCTGTTAATTGAACTGCTCCAAATTATGTGGACAGTATAAAAAGGCACCTA
>UMLL01084404.1_pt1 | contig 159400 bp, 159 predicted proteins | sample 1966591 | NCBI WGS metagenome assembly UMLL01 (sample SAMEA4836200, study PRJEB28245) | human gut metagenome | biome: gut microbiome; material: fecal sample | place: Denmark | collected 2008 | reverse complement strand
CAGTCCGCCGGTATGAGCCCCGGGGCCACGCCACGCGCGGAGTTATCGTAGCTCAAATCCACAACCGAGCGATCCCAACTAACAGAACGAGAACCACAATAAGAACCGCCACTCCAGCGCCCGCCAAAGCGGGCGGCATATGTCGTTGCATAATACTCGCCACCCCGATTAGTCTCGGTGGGTACTATGGAACTATTATAGGAGGACCCAGCCCATGCATTAGTAGTACCATGGGTAGTTAAGTCACTGCCCCATTGCCACAATACACCAGTACAGTCTTCACAACCGTATTTAGATATGATACGTTGAGAGTTGGTTGCGGTATGCCCACCCGTGGTATTGGGGTCTTTAGACCCGGTAATATTTACTGCTTCAGGGCTGCCATCGGCGAGTTCACGGAACTCCCACCTATGGAGCAGACGCTTTTTTAACAAGTTAAATTCCTCTACCCATCTCCACCAGTGGTAAGAGCGAGAGCTGGTACCATCGGCGATTACTGCCCCGTATTCAGAGACTACTTTTTCACCATCCCAGGAATTCAGGTAGATATCCGCCCAGAGGTCAAGAGGTTCAATGTATACCATGCCTTCCGGAGCCGACACTGGACGATGTCTGAGGTCCCAGAGAGAGGCAGGAAGTACGTCACCAGCTACGTACCCAGAAAGCGGATGCCCGGCTATCGTACCAACATCAGCGCAGAGGCAATGTACACCACCGATTTTACGGGAGTTGGTAGCATTGTAACCAGTAGGGGTGGTAGAGTTCATCGACGCTACGAATACGGGGATACCCGATTCTACATTAGATGGCCAGCAAGCGTAAATGTAGACGTCTTTTCCTGCACGCTCAGTCGCCGTTCCGGCGAGGGAGATGTCTACCTGGGAGTCAGACTGGGTAACAAAAGCATAGTTACCAATGTTGACCTCAAGACCTGCAGGGATAATCACCGTCGTATTATTTGCATCAGATACATACGGTGAATCATACCAGTAATAATGTTCAGGGTTAGAAAGAGTACACATAATTTTATAATTATTAAGCGATTCTTCAGCTACACCTGCATTGTTGGTAATATTAGGGAGTCCCATGGTCCAGTCGTCATCGTCGTCAAGGATAAAACCATTAAGTTCGTCGATTTTATCTACCGCTTCTTTGAGCTCTACGTCGGAGACAAGAGTGCGGTTAACTACAGCGTCCTTAGCTTTGATAAGGCAAGCGAGCTTGAGGTGTTTAGGCTGGATTTCGGTGGAGACGTGGGCGGCACCGATAGCATCTGCTGGGTCAAATACTATTTTAGCCTTATCTTGCTCTGTGTGGCCCCCACCATAATTATATTCTCCAACTTCCAAGGAGAAGCTACCTGTAGCAGTTTGTTCAGTAGTATCATACTCCAAACCTTTTGCATCAACAGAACCACTAATATCTCGCATCGTATCTGTCTGATACGTACCAGTATTCGACGCAGAACTATCAGCTCTAACGAAGTCTACAATGTTAAACACCCTAAATGTTGTACTACCGTCACCAGTAGAGAAGTAGCCTACCGAGCCACCGTCATTAGCAGTCTTGGTAGATTGCCAAGTTTCTTCAGAGACAAGGTAGTTGTTATCCGTTGCCCATTGGTAAAGGTCAGGGTACTCAGAGCGCTGATAGAGGTTACCATCACATCTCAGCCAACCATTAGGCACAACTTTAGCGAAAGAGAACTTAATATCACCAATAGCAAAACCTTCACCAGCCTTTTCAAGCAGGGTCTGGATATTGATATCAGAGATTTCAGTCGTTGAGGAATAAGCCTTAACCACGTAAAGGCCGAGCATGGTTTTGGGACGAACTTCAGTAGCATTGCCGTAAATGGAGTTTGAACGGGATGCATCAATGTTAATGTTTTGTAAATTATTTGCGTAGTTCGCAGCATGTGAAAATCCACTATTTACAGTACCATCAGCATACAAAGCTGAGTCGTCTTCAGACGTCCAATGAAGGCCAAACGCTCCCGTATCATTTATTGTACCATGATTAACTAGTGTCCCCGTAATATTCGGCAATCCATCATCTTCATACTCGCCAACGCTTTCTTGTACTGCACCTCTAGCATAGTCTAAGAGTTTCGGTACTCTAAACAGACTATCACTAGTATTTGCATATTTTAGTACTGACGTCTGGCTTTCAGCCATTTGTTGCCACTCAGTTTCTGTAACGAGCATATCAGGATGAGTCTGTACATAGTTCCAAAGCGAGGCATACGTCTCTTTATCAAAGGTGCCACCAAGTAATGGTAAGTCGCCGGAGTCTACAGTAGTAGAGAGCTGCCAACTAATAGTACCGATTTTTACACCATCGACACGCTCTGCACCAGCCATGAGCTGTACTTCCCAAATTACAGTACCGTCAGTAATCTGAGTACCGGCAACAGTAGTAGACGCTGTTACGTCGTCTCCACCCCCAGTAGTACCGGCAGTGATACATTTAAGAATCTTGCCAGCCTCGAGAATAGTTGAGTACACCATATCGTCAACTTCATACGCTGTATTAGCCTGACGATACGGATTTTCTAAGCTTTTCTTAGCATATGCACCTTTTTCACCGTAGCTGATAGTCTGCCAGTCACTCCAGGAAGTGCCGTTATAAAACGATACATAAATACCATGGTCATCATCAGCCTGTCCGTAAACAATCTGAGTCATAGTACCATCACTATTACGCTGTACTTGTAGGCTAAACGGTACACTACATGGGGCGTTTGTAAGTCCGGTTACAGTACTGGCAGCGCTGTAGTTATCTGCGGTTGTTAAACTGTGTATATCGGCGTTATCAGTGATAGCCGTTACTTCAAGAGTTGTATGAGTGTGTGCACTCGGAGGGAACGTCTCCGGTTTATTCTGTACACCACTCCAGTCTACCGCTGCAGCAACACCCGCGGGGAAGGGTGTAAAAGCATTAGCTGCGTCATCAGTACCAAGCTTGGACGCGTCGCTTACCCAGTAGACAGAAGAGGTGCTGCCATCGGTATCTACCACTACAACAACGTCATTATTTTGTACGTCATCAGTAGTCAGGGCAAGCCTTGCCTCATCAGAGTTTACTTGTACAATCTTAGCTTGAGCATCTTTAGGAATAGATTCTAAGGGTACTGTCCCAGTAAGTTTTGTTGCATCAATAGAACCCGTAGTGGTATTTATCGTAATATTGCCTGTCAAGTCTGTCGTAACGCTGCCCGTTACGGCACCTGTTAAGGTAATTGTTTTTTGAGTTGCAATGCCGCCAAGACTGCCTGTAATCGTATCAATTTTTTTTACGACGTCAGACTCTGTTGGCATTACAGAAAATTGTTCTAACTCCATAAACACATTCCTCTCTTATTAAACTCCGGCAGGTACATATAAAACAACATAACCGTCAAGACCTGCTTCACTGGCTACTTTCAATGTAATACCCGTTTCTGTAGTTGTAAAGAGGTAGTCACTTACAGGGGCGTATTCTCCCTCCTCAAGCCCTACACCATACACATTAATAACCTGAGCACCCTTGATGTTAATGTTGAGAGTTACTGCACCCTCACCTATTTCCCAATTCGCTACTTCAAAGTTTTCAATGCGTATATTGTTAGTCTTAGGTTGAGCTTCAATTTCTTCTTTCAAAGCTTCCAATTCCTCAATGAGGGTCTTAGTTTCTGCAATGCTACCACTAAGATATTTGGATACATCGAGCTCAGCCTGTACACCAAAAGAGCTAAGCGGAGTTTCTTTCTCATTTACTGTTTTAAACATTAAAATCTTAGCTTCTTTATTGTCTACAGTCGGAGTACCCATAGCAGATACTAAAATTTTACTATCACCTAACATCGGGTACCAAATTTCAATATCCATGAGTTGCTCTGCTGTAGTACCCGGAGGAAGCTCTAAGGTAATAGTGCTTAAAGAAACTCCAACTGGTTCAATACCAGCATTAGTAACTACAGCATCAGCATAAGTCAAGTCAATTTCAGGACTTGTAATAATCGAAACTGCATACTGCGTTTCAGTAAGCCATTTGCCCGGTACACTGCCTACTTTAAGAGCATAGATTTTCTGTTTAACATAAGCTCCATCTTTGTTAATAATGAGTTTATCAAATAAATCGTTGGCTGCCAGCCATCTCAAAGTAAAACCGCTATAGCTAGCGTCGTAACTCGAATTTTCACTAGTTACACGCATTTTAACACCGGTAATTGAGTGCAGCCCTGCTAAATCTCCTACAGAACCCGCAGTATCTTCGGGAGGCAGTGCGTTTACAGTGATAGTCGGGTAAGTTCCAGTAGTCATGTAGGAGGCGTCAAATTCGTCTGTAGCGGTTGCGACTAAATCAATTTTTTTAGCGTAGCGGGCGTCGCTCTCGTCTTTAGTATAGCTGCCCATAGCAATGCTCTCAGCTTTCTCAGCAGCTACTTCAGCACGGTTAGCCGCGTCTACTACCACCTGGCACCAAGCTGCATAAGCATCGTTATCAGGGTTATTGTCAGCGTCTTCGGGGTAAATGCAAGGTCTCATCGTTTCTGAGGCGTTATGCTCTACAGTAAGGGTAGTCGTAAGCGTTGTAGCTACCTGTTCCCCATTTTTACAGCCAATGAGTCCCACATAGATTACACCTGGGCGCATTAAGACGTTTGCCGGAATAGCCTGGTAGGCATCGGGTTTTACGTTTACTAAGTATACAGTCTGATTAGTACGCCTAAATTCAGCTGTAATGCTCATGTCCTCCCACCCATACCCAGGTTCAAAATGGAAAGCGATGTATACATCGTTAAGACTTCCGGATGGAATACGGTAAGTACCCATATTGGTAAGCATGCGGTCTTTAACGCTAATATCTATTTTCATTAATTACGTGCCTCCTTCTCCAGTTTACGGACGAAACTACGTAAATCGTCTAAGAGTAGCGTCCCATTATCAACGTATGCCTGTTCTTCCCAGCCTTTCTTTTTAGCTGCATTTACAAAAGTAGTGCAAGCAGTTTGTACGGTTGCCATATCAGTAGCATTTAACGTCAAGATACTTTTTTCGCCCGCACCATTGACATACCCGCGGGCCTGCCATGTTCCTTCAGGGTTAGCAACACTGTCATTAAAGTTATTGCTGTACGTAACCTGTGCTTCAAGGTCGCTATCAAATTTTACATACTGGCCCTGGATGTAGGCAGTAAAACCTGCTGTAATTGCTTTTTCCGTATTCTGGTTAATAATTTCTTTAGCTCTTGCCTTGAGTTCTTCAAAGGTCATTGTCATAATACGGTCAACATATACCGGTTTCTTTTCATCCCAGTCATACCGCCAATAGTTACTGGAGTTATAAAGTTTAAAATCGTTATAGCTAACACTGATGGCTTCAGGTGGTACTTTCTGAAACTCTAAAATGTAACCACCAAGCTTCTCACCGGTGTTAGCATCAAACGTACAATAATAATGTAATTCTTCAGGATTTTTCATAAGTCAATCTTCCTTCCTATCCTAGTTGGTACCATAAGCTTCCCACATAATATAGGCATCTGCAGGCAACACTTTAGTATACCTATAAGAAACAGATGCATTTGTAGGTTCGCCTAAGATAACAGTACCACTACCGTCGAGCTGACCCGAAGGGTCGACTACTGTAGTCTTGATATTATACGGGCTAGTACCTTCTTTAAACGCCAGGGAGAACACAATAGTACCTTCACCTTGGCCTTTATCAGTACGGCCCCAATTTTTAATAAGGCCCGATTCATATACCTGATATCCGTTAGTACCAAGTTGCCTCGTTACGTTATAGGCAGTAGATATGTCAGACATCGTGCTTACAAGGTTATTGACTGAGGTTGCTAACGCCGCTGTATTAAGTGCGGCAGCCGTAGCTTGATAGTCAGTAGTGTACCGGATACAAAGCGTAAACCCTACAGTAGCTGGAACAGGGGGTTCCGATGCTCCGCCGATATTCATTGATGTAATAATATCACCAGCAGCGTCTGGCGTTGTTCCCGTAGAGAGCCCACCGCTACCATTCCAGAAGTACGCTGCAGTACCCTCTGGGTACGTGGCTCCGCTATAACTATAGCGCCCCCAATAGCCATTATTATCAAGCATTTTACCAAGGCCATGGTAGTGAACATCATTAAAGACAGCTTCGTTAAACTTGCCTGCGTCGGCTAGCGCCACAGCTTTTAAAATTGATGTAATCTTAGGAAGTCTAAAAGTAGTAGAACCGTTGCCACTGCTAAACTTTGCTACTGTACCGTGGCTCGTGTTTTCACTTTGCCATTCAGATTCACTAATTACAGTAGTGTTACTCTGGGCCCAGCTCCATAAATCTGCATATTCTGTACGGTTAACTTCGGTACCCTCACCAAGGCTCAAGTATCCTGCGGGTACTACGGAGCCTAAAATGATAATAATGTCACCGACATTACTTAAAATTGGTGCAGCCATTTTGCTTCAACCTTCCTTCTTAAATATACTCAGTAGAAAGAACGGTGTCTACCAAATCCTCTATCGAAGCACTAGGCGCATCGAGTGCTGCTTCAACTTCATCCCAGTTATGGAAAATGCAGTCGAAATCTTCACTCCTTGCTGCCTCTGCACCGTCATCTACACCACGGAGATATACTTCACGGATAAGCTTCAGTAACGCTTCATTATCTCCTTTTATTAAATCAGCTAATGTATCGTGAAAAGACATAATAAATTCCTCAATTCTGTTTTAACTTTGTTACCCTTACAGGTCTTCCGGGTGATAGTGATACCAAATTGCTTTGCCACGAATTACGTCGCCACCCGGTTTCAACACACCGTCAGAATCTGGCAAAAGCAAGAGGTCCCAGCGCATATCCGGGTCAGAGCCGCCTACACCATAGCCGTCGATATCTGCAACCTCGCTATGAGTGAGTACATCGCGGGCACTCATCTCAAGGCCCAACTCTTCACAAAGAATGCAAACAACTTTACTCATAGCTTCAATCTGAGCCATCGTCGGAGGTTCACTGCCAAAGTCTACGTTACTCCTGGAGTAACATACAGCATCAAAGCAACACATCATAGATACAGCTACACTGCCAGTATTACGCTTCCAAGTAGCAGCGAGTACCTTGTCTAATGGGTGCATTACGTTGATATCACCGTCTTTACCAATACTAATATGGTAAGCGTCCTCAATATTAGTATACCTACCTGCAGACCAGTGCAGATAAATTCTATTCAAGCCACAGCCCTTAAACTGCTGTACATAATTTCTAAAATCGTTTAAATTCATAGCGCTCATACTCATTCCTCCTATATATTAAATACGTGCTGCCAAGATGCAACCGTCAAAAATCGTTTTGGATAAAACTTCGATACTACTATCAGTAAAGAATACCGTAGCATTGATAGATTCGTATTTACCACTAGAGTCTCGTCTGTATGGAGGCCCTACAGGTACACGTCCTGTTACGCTAAGGGTAAGTGTATAGTACCCATCTGAATCCTGGCTACTACCCCAATTAGTAGTAGTGAATTCCAAACGCTGCACCTTACCGTACTCTTCTTCAGGATTTTTAATGTAGTTTGGGTAACGGATTTGCAGGTCTAACGCTGCCGACAGGCCTCCGTTAGTTACTGTAATGAGATACAGTAAGTAGTTTTCAGACATACTGGAAATGTGAGCAAGCTCTGCATCAGTCGGGTAAGAGCTATACCCGCTGTACCAAATTTTTACTTCGTCCGTAGCAAACGCTACCATATATCCTTCTTCAGCGACTGTTAAAGTAAAGGTATCGCCCACAGCGTAATTAATGTAGTTATCGAAGTGAAATTTAAGACCCAATACTTCGTTGTTTTCTGCAGAGTCTAAGTTTTCATACAGTTTATCATCTGTAGTAACTTCAAAGCTAATTACCGGGTCAGATACACCGGTAATTTCTACTACATAAGTCGTGCCTATTGCCACGCTCGATAAGTCGTTGAAGTCTGTGTACACCCTTGCTTCCGGTACCGTACTAGTTTGAGCAGTTTGCACCAATGCTACACCCCAATAAGGCGTAGTTGTAAAAGCCGATTCACTAAATACTTGTTTAATACCGTTAATATATGCCTTACCACTATTAAAATCACCTGTGGTTAAATCGACTTGTTCATCTTCATCCCAACTAAAGTACAGGCCTTCGACAGTCCAATTATTAAATATTTCCTGAGAACCTACGGCATCTATAGGCAGCGACGGGTCACCTTGCTCACCTTTTTCACCCTGAGGGCCTTGTGGGCCCGGGTCACCCTTGTCGCCTTTTTCACCCTGAGGGCCTTGAGGGCCAGTGTCGCCCTTGTCACCCTTCTCACCTTTTTCGCCCTGAGGACCTTGCGGGCCTTGAATAGTAGTGAGGCCGTCGATATCTTCTACGTTATGGCGGTGTTGTACATTAGCTTTACCATCTAAACTCGATTGTAAAGCAAGTACGTCTTCAATCGTATGTTTATGTGCAAGCGGGTTACGTGCATCTGTCATACGTGGGTCATCGTTAGTAACGTATCTATTGAGGTCACTCGGTGTACCGGTTGTACCTTTCAAAGCTTCCATGTACATTGAGAGGTCTTTGGTTACTGCAGCGATATTAACACGGAACTCTAAGTATTTAGCTCCCGTATCTTCGTTTTGCATAATAACCGGCGTCAACGTATCTGTTTCAGCAAACGTAACTGTACCGACCCATGTAGCAGGCTCAATCGTTAAATCGCCAACAGTAATCGAGCCTATGGGTTTAACCTGAAGTGGGCTCGGAATTAAATCGAGTTTCTGTTTATCTTCTTTAGAAAGCAGGCCGTCACGGACAGCAGATGCGTTTAAAGGCCTATCCTTGATAACATTCCAAGCAACTTTCTCGCCACTACTACTATCTAATAAATCTGCTTTCGTCCAGATATTACCGTCATAGGTGTTCCCAAAAGTGATGAGCTCATTTACTACGGATGCGTCAACACGGGATGCCACAGGTACATATCTGCAGTGGAAAGTAGACCCAACGTCACCCTGAGAGAAAATCAGGATGCCTTTAGCTGCTACATAGTCGTACTCAGCCCTGTAGTCAAAAAGTGCTTGGCCTGTCAGCGGCTCACCATCAAAAATCAGGGTAATATCTGTAATATACAGAGTATTAAGTTTCGGTATGTGTTTTAAATAGACTTTTCGTGACTCAGGGACAACTATGTCCTCTTCAAAGACCTCAAGCCTCGACTCGTCTAAATTATATAAAAGAGACAGGTTCATAAGTACCAGTATCCTCCTCTTTGTAGTTTTCCTACTGAATATTATACCTACCTATTTAGCAGAGTTTCTCATAAAATTACTTAGGTATAATATAGGTATGTAGAGATTAGCTTAATTTTACGGAGGTAATTAGATATATGAAACCTGAATTTTTCTCTGAACAGCTCATTGACCTTCACAATGACGCAAACTTTGAAAAGCTCGCTTCGTTTGCTACTGAAGGGTACTTGACCCCGGAAGAGATGAATACGGATATAGCAGCTTTAGTTACTAAACAGGCTTATGCAGAAGACGCGACTTTCGCTGACGAAGCCAACCGCATGTTTTCTGTAGCAACGCCTCTGGAAACTAAGCTGTCTGCCCTGTATGCTACTAAATGTGCTTCCATTTTGGACCCTGAAGTAGTAAGCAGAATTAATGATGCTTGCAAAATCTACGGTATTGAACTTGAAGTACCGCAAACCGAAAAGATTGCGAGTGTACTCGAGGACCCGGCAATCTTAGCCGAGATTGACGTATTTGATAAAGAATGGCAAGACCCGGAAGAATTAGTCGGTGACATCAACAAGTATGCTCATGTTAACGACTACGGTACAGAACTTGACACTTGCCTTGCAGCTCGTGCCTTCTATGCCACAGAACCTGAAGATGTTGAAGCTTTGGAAAGCCTTGCAAAAACAGCATCTTCTATTGCGCCTGAGGACATGGTCAATTTAATCGCTGAAATTGACGAAAAACTTGGCCTGGACAATCCGTACATGCAAGCTAAAGTAGGTACCCCGGAGTATGCTGTGTATGAAAAGGTAGCTTCTGAAAATATGGTTAACCTTGGTAAAGTAAGTGCTCCGCTGTCTGTAATCTCGGAGTACGCTGATAACATCAGTGACCTTGGTGTAGACCTTGACTGGGATGGGGAGTCCCCTGACGCACTGCAGTTACAAATCGAGGGATTACCCTCGCAGATTAAAGATGAAATAGGAAGCTGGGTGAAATAATTGTGGCCGTTTACATTGGACCAGAAATTTTCACTGAATATGATAAAGCAAAACAGAAATTTAAGGATTTCGACACTTGGGTAGCAGAGGCTATCAGAGCAGAATTTGGCAATGACTTAGTGGCCCCCTTAATGGCAGCTAAAATTGCTAAGACTTCCAGACTCCCGTGGGAAAACCCAACAGTCTTTGAGAACATTGTGCTGGTTCTGAATGGACGTGATGCACTGCCAGACATTGACCAGGACGTGTCTGTCAAAGAGATTGCTTTTGCTGTTAAGTGTTTAAAAAAAGAGTTCCCTGACGATGACTTCAACGACTACGTCTGCCAATACTGGGCAGCGGAGTCTGGAGAAGAAGGTATCGCCGTATTACCCCCGGAACTCAAGAGTGCACAGCGTTTTATCCCTGCTATCTATCTTAACAAAGAACAGCAGAGTATCCAAAATGCTTACTTAGAAGAAATTCGTGATTACGTTAATATAATGAGCGAAGCCTCTGGTCTTGAAGAGGGCCAGACAGCCGTACAAGGTGGTGAACAGTAACCCATGGCAGTACCTGTAGATTTTAGCACTATTTCCGGTAGTGGTAATACTACTTTTATGAATAACCCACAATTCCAAATTATGACACAGGATACTCGCTGGAGGCTGCTGTACCCGGCACCGTACTTCGACCCCATCGCTATGCAAACATTGATGGACCCGAAGATTATGATGCACTGGGGACGCTACTTTTACGACTGGCATCCGATTATTCACGCCGCTATTAATAAAATGGTAGCGTACCCTATCACTGATATCATCATTGATACTACGGATGCTGAAGCTGAACGTAAGTACAAAGACATCTTCCAGCGTATCAATATTAGGTCACTCCTTATCAGAATCGGACTTGACTATTATGTATCCGGTAATGCATACTTCTCGCTCATCATGCCGTTTACGAGAGTCTTTGAATGTCCTGAATGTCATACTGGGCACTCTGCTAAATCTGTAGACTTTAAAGTTGGTACAGAGTATTTAACGATGGTATGCCCGAAATGTGGCAAAACCGTACATCCTGTAATTAAGGATACACCTACTAAAAACGCTCTTGATATCAAGCCTATCCTTTGGGACCCCTTGAATATCAAGTTAGAATATGACGAAATCCTCGGTAATACTACGTATTACTACTCTATTCCTGGGTCTATCGGTACAGACCTTGACAAAGGTGATAAACATCTTTGGGCAACGTACCCAATGTATCTCATTGAGACAGCGAGAAAGAAGAAGCTCTTTAAATTCTTCCCAACAAAAATCCTGCATTTACGCAGGGATACTCATTCCTCTGCGTATAACAAAGGGTACGGCCAGCCGCTCATCTCTCCGGTACTGAAGTACCTGTTCCACCTGCTTGTGCTTATTAGAGCTCAAGATGCACTGGCTATTGACCAGATTCTCCCTTGGACTATCATTTCCCCATCTTCTAATGGCTCAGTAGACCCGAGTGGGGAGCTCGACCTTGGTAGGTTCTCTAGTGCACTCGAAGATGAGTACAAAGAATGGAAACGAAATCCAATGCGCAAAAGTATCATGCCAATTCCTGTCAATGCCCAAATTGTTGGTGCACAAGGTAAAGCACTGATGCTTACTAATGAAATCCAGGAAATCACGAACCAAATTCTTGCTGGTATGGGGGTACCGAATGAGTTTGTATATGGCGGTCTTCAGTGGTCCGGAGCTAGTGTATCACTCCGTATGCTGGAGAATCAGCTTATCAACTTCCGTACCATGATGCAATCTGTACTCGACTACATCGTCCAAGAGTGCAGGGTTGCTTTTGAACTCCCCGAGGTTAAAGTAAGGATGCAGTCCTTTAAAATGGCAGACGACGTGGCTCAAAAAGACTTACTGCTCCGTATGGCAGAAGCTGGCCACATCTCTAAACATACGCTTCTTAAAGAGCTCATGCCAAACATTGATTACGACCAAGAACAGCGCTTTATTACTGAGGAAACGCAGAAAGACCGTGAACGCGCTATTCAAGAACAAATCCAAGCCCAGAACGCAGCAAACTTCTATGGTATACCTGCTATACCGGGCACAATGCAACCAATGGGTGATGGAAGTGACGGTCAACAGCATGGCGACTTACCCACACAGAATCCCCCACGGGCTGAGGGAGGTAATGCACAAATATGAAAAAAGATGTGATTACTGAACTACAAAAACTGGCTTGGGCTGAGGAGCTTTTCCCCACCCTTGCCGGATACACTCCAATTGTAGAGAGAGCAGTTAGACGTGGAATGTATGCAGCAGTACAGGCCCCGGCCAAGACAAAACCGGAGAGACAACCGGATGAAAAGAAGAAGGAAGGTAACAGTTAATGTATCTTAACACTGAACAAAAATGGGCATCAATTTTGCAAAATGTACAGAAAGGTATTAAATCTATCTTTCCTATTGAAGCAAAAACTGGTAAAATTGAATTACTGAGCTTAGAAGTACCGAACAAGACTAACGCCTCGATTGGTAACCAGAAAACAAAGCTTCTCAGTGGTACCAGCCTTAGTGTGCCTATTTATGCGAACTTACGCCTTGTACGTAACAACGGTAAAACAGAAACAGGCCGTGTCAAAATATTAGACCTCCCTGTTTTAACTGACCGTGGTACTTTTATTGTACAAGGCAAAGACTACTCAGTGTTTAACCAGGTACGTTTGAAACCTGGTGTCTTCGTCCGCCATGTCAACGACTCTGATGCTGTATTTGCTGACTTCAACTTAGGGCGTGGCTTAGGCTTTGAGATTCATATGGACAACAATGGTGTGTTCTTTGTAAAATTTGATAAGTCTAAACTTTCCTCGTCCTCTAAGCGTATCCCGCTATACTCTCTTTTATCTGCTTTGGGTACATCTGATATGGAAATGTCTGCAGTGTGGGGCAACAAAATCCTGGAAGTAAACAAAGCAAAAGCCAAACCCTCTGAAGATATCAAACAGATTGTAAATACTGTTATCTACCCAACTAAGCGTACCGGTAATGATTCTAGAGACCTGCAGGACTATTTTAAAGAGACTGCCCTTACTCCTGAAACTACGAAAGTAACGCTTGGCACTGGGTATAGTTCTGTAACTCCGAAAACTCTCCTTGACGCATCCGCTAAAATCGTTAAGGTTTATAATAACAAGGAGGAAGAAGATGACCTCGACTCCCTCCTCTTTAAAGAGGTACTTGGTGTTGAGGACCATTTAATGTTGAGAATTGAAAAGAAAGCAAAAGAAGAAGGCTTAATTTATAAAGTTATGAACAAGATAGATGGAGGTTACCCCTTGAAGTCCATCATTCTTCCTAACTTTTTAACTAAGCTTGTTGAGGGCTTCTTTACAAAATCCTCGCTTTCTGCTCCTCAATCTGAAATCAACCCGATTGAAATTTTAGAGACTAGCCATAAAGTAACGTCAATGGGCGAAGGCGGTATTGGTAGTGACAGGGCAATCCCGATGAATGCCCGTAACCTTCATCCGTCTCACTTTGGATACATTGACCCGGTCCGGACTACTGAGTCTGAGCGTGTAGGCGTAGACCTCAGAACAACGAACTCCACTGTTATCAAAGACCGCAATATTTATAGTGAGTTCATTGATAAAAACGGCAAAAAGGTTATGCTCAAACCAATGGACCTTGCCGGGAAAACAGTAGGCTTCCCTAACCAAGACGGGAAAACCCATGTTCGTGCCCTTGTAAACAACCAGATGAAGGAAGTACCTCGCAATCAAGTAGACTACTGGTTACCGAGCTCTTCAGATATGTTTACCATTACAACGAACCTCGTGCCGTTCCTTCACAACGACCAAGGTAACCGTGTTACGATGGCGGGCCGTATGGTTACACAAGCAGTACCGCTTGTTAACCGTGAGGCTCCTCTTGTTAAAATCAAAGACCAGACTGGCCAGTACAAATCTATTCAGGAACGCTATGGGAAAGAGTTTTTTGTGCCGAGGGCTCCTGAAGATGGTACTGTTACTCGTGTAACCGATGACTACATCGAGCTTAACGGTAAGACTAAAATTGAAATCTACAATAACTTCCCCTTAAACCTTAAATGCCCAAGTGGTGATATGACTATCAACATTCTCCGTGGGTACGACCAGGTATGGCGTGGTAAAATCAAAGATTACGATTGGCAGTTCGGTGATAAAATCCAATCTGTCAATATTTACAGTAAGAAGTCGAAGTGGCAACGCATCCGTGCATTTAGAAGCCATCAGAACGATAAAAAACTGTACAATATTAAGTTTAAATCCGGCCGTAACGTAGTAGTTACAGAAGACCACAGCTTAATTACTATAGATATGGAAGGCAACCTCGTGCCTATCTTCCCCGACGATTGTGTACCGGGTAAGACCAAGTGTCCGATTGCCATGTTCCCTGAACTCCCGCAAGCTGCCTTTACTTACGAGTATGACGACTATGACCATGGGGTACTTGCAGGGCTCTATCTTTCTGAAGGCAGTTTAGACCGCACCTGTATCCAGATTGCAGCTAGTGAGCCTAGTCATCAAAACGATATCCTTGAACTTATGAACCGTATCACTACGAAAAATGAGGCCCATATTTACACTTCTAGTGTAAGGCTCTTCGACGCTAATCTGGCACATTGGCTTTACAACTCCTTCCGTAAATATGCGCACCTCAAAGTGATACCGAATGTTTTTTTTAATTATTCCTCTGAGTTTCGCAAAGGTTTAATCGCCGGGTACATGGCAGGCGACGGTAGTATTTCGCTTCACGATAAGGAGCCGAAAGACAAATATTCCCACTTTAATATCACAGCAGGTACGGCTTCAGCATCTTTACGTGATGCACTCATAGACATGCTCGCAAGCCTTGGGGTAATGACGTCCAAAGCTTTTAAAGAGATTAGCTCTAAGAGTGACAAGTGGCATGACTGTTATACGTTTACTATCCCTGTACGTGAACTCCCTGACTGGCCTTTATTTTTCTATAAAAAACGCCAGCAATACTTAGAAGAACTGCGAGCTAACTTGCCGCCCAAAGCAAATTCCCGTTATGCCCTTCCTAAGAAGGCATATAAGTTTATGGATGACGAAACCCGAGAACGCTGGGCTAAATCCGATATCCGCTGGGATACTATCAAAGAGATTACTGAAGCTCCTCACGAAGATTTAGTATATGACTTTGAGGTAGCAAATTCCAACATGTTTGCAGTAGAACATGGACTTGTTATCCATAATACCTTTATTACAATGTACCCGCTTGTAAAAGTAGGCGACAAAGTTAAAAAAGGTGACATCTTAGCAGACTCTAACTTTACAAAAAATGGGGAACTTGCACTTGGAACCAACTTAAACGTAGCATACATCCCTGCTAAAGGCTGGACTCACGAAGACTCTATCGTAATTTCTCAGTCCGCTGCTAAGAAACTCACCAGCCAGCATATGTATACTAAAGAGTTCGAGACCTCACCTGACTCTTACATAGATAAGGCTTCATATATTAAGTGGTTCCCAACTAAAATTACCTCCACTAATATCCAGAAACTGGATAATGATGGTGTTGTTAAAAAAGGCGTCATGGTAAATCGTGGTGATGTACTCATTGCCGGGCTCCGCCGTAAAACGATGACTAGTGCCGATAACATGATGAGGCGCTTACGTGGCAGCCTTGTTAATCCTTATAAAGACGCTGCTGAAGTTTGGGACCATGATACACCTGGTAAAGTCATTGACATTATCAAACAAGGCAAACTGACAAGGGTTGTTGTTACTACGGAAGACGAAGCTAAACGTGGTGATAAAATTACGGGGCTTCATGGTAACAAAGGTACTATCGGTTTAATCTTGCCGGACGACGAGATGCCGATGGACGCTCATGGTAACCATGTAGATGCAATGCTTAACCCCGCCTCTGTCCCGTCCCGTGTAAATCCTGGGCAGCTCTATGAAGCTATGGAAGGCAAACGTGCGCTCCGTACTGGTAAAGAAGTAGTTATTGATAACTTTGATAACGCCGATTCCAGTAAAAAGGTGCTCCAGGAAATGAAGAAAGACGGCGTTCCTGTAGAAGAAGACCTATATGACCCGAAGACTGGTAAGTCACTTGGTAAGGTATTTACCGGCACCCCGTATATCATTAAACTCCACAAACAAACCGAAGGTAACTTCTCTGGTTTGTACAGGGGTGCTTATGATATTAACAACCAGCCTGTTAAAGGCGGTGAAGAAGGTGCTAAGGGCATCGGACAGCTTGACGTATACGCCCTTTTAGGTCACAATGCCCGTAACAACCTGGCAGAGATGGCAACGTACAAATCTGACCGCAATGATGACTTCTGGAACAGACTTGAGGCAGGGATTATGCCTGCCCCAGCTAAAGAGCCTTTTGCCTTTAAAAAGTTCAGGTCTTTAGTAACCGCTTCTGGTATTGGTGTGCAAGCTGACGACCAGAACCTTAGCCTTGCTCCTCTGAATGACAAGATGATTCTTGATATGTCTAAAGGTGCTATCCAGAAAGGCTCCATCTTAGCGAACCATATGGGTAAAGATAGACCTGAGAAGGGTGGTATTTTTGACCCTGTAGTAACTGGTGGTCTCAAAGGTGAAAACTGGTCTCACGTGAACTTAGCTGCGCCTATCGTAAATCCGCTGTTTGAAGGTGTAGTTAGTACACTACTTCACAAAGACATTACTGGTATGAACGGTAAAGACATTCAGAAAGAACTTGCTGCTATCAACGTACCAAAACGTATTGGCGAAGTAAGTGCTGCTCTTAAAGTTGCTACCGGTAGTAACCGTAATAAACTCATTAAAGAGCTGAAGTACCTGACTGCACTCCAGAAATCTCATATGAGTCCTGCTGACTACGTACTCACAAAGTTCCCTATTATCCCGCCTCAGTTCCGTCCGATTTATGACTCGAAAACTGGTGGGCTTCCAATGGTTTCTGACGTTAACTATCTTTACAAAGACCTTCTGAACGTCAACGAGAAATTGGAAAAAATGAAGAACTACCCTGATTCTGAAAAGGCAGCGCTCCTTAAAGACTTGAGGCAGTCGGCTCATGCTATTATAGGCTTAGTAGCACCGATTAATAAACAGAATGAGAAACGTGGCGTAACCGGTTTCTTACCTCAGTTAACGGGCTCTAACTACAATGGGCAAGGTACGTCAAAAGAGTCCTTCTTCCATAGGAAGATTTTGAAGCGCCAACAGACTCTGACAGGCCGTGGTACTATTTTACCAGACCCGAATCTTTCTGTCGATAACGTAAAAATTCCGTGGGACATGGCATGGAAGGTATATCAGCCCTTCGTAATCGCTGAATACCGTAAGCGCGGTGTTAACATCTTAAAGGCTCGTGAGGAGATTAAAAACAAGACAGAAACGGCTAAACAAATCCTCGTGCAGCAGATGCAAAAACGCCCAGTGCTTATCAACCGTGCTCCAACGCTTCATAAATTCAACATCATGGCCTTGAAGCCGATTCCAACCGAGGGTAAGTCCATACTCATCCCGGAGCTGATTATCAAAGGTTTCAACGCCGACTTCGACGGTGACTCTGTTGCAGGAGATACTTTAGTCTGTGTTAAAGACTTAACCGGACGCATCAAACTGAAACAGATTAAAGACGTCGACTGACGTAAAACTGACTAAAAAAAAATAGGCCCTCGGTATAAATCCGGGGGTCTTCTTTATTGATAGTGAAAAAAAAATTGTGAAAAATGTGGGATAAGAATGGTGTAGAAATATTTAGTCGTTTCTACGCTATTTTTAGTTTCACGTAAATCGTAAAAAATGCGAAAAATGTGGGATAAGAATAGTGTAGAAATAAAATTAGTTATGTTTCTACAAAAATTTAATTACGTGAGTACGGACGATATCGTACGGAAGAAAGGAGAAATTTAAAATGATGGAAAACATGAACAACGAAATGATGGCAAATGAGGTTGTAACAAACGAAGTTATGGAAGCGCCCGCAGTAGAAAACGTACAGGCATCTGATAACAAATATGCAACCTATGCAAAACGTGCAGGCTTAGTCGCTCTCGGAGCGCTCGCAGGTTTTGCACTCTACAAAGGCGTGTGCAAAGTCATGGAAATGAAAGCCGCACGTGACGCTGCACAAGCTGAAGCAGAAACCATTGAAGCCGACGTTGTAGATAAGGCTTAATGGTCATTCTCGTATTTGGGCTATCCACCATTGTGTGGATAGTCCTATTCATAATTATATGCGGCTTTATTTGGAATTTAATATCTAATGATAAATAATATGTAAAGGAGACTTGCGATATGGAAATGAGAATTTGGAGTGTATTCGATTCGGAATTAACCCCTGAAGAACGGAAAGAAAAATGGTTGTCTTATTATAAAGAGTCCTATACTCATTGGTTTAAAGGCAGTGCCCTTGAACGTATAGTATATAAACGTGCAATCGCACTTGCAGAGAAAGATGACTGGAAAGAATCTTTCGATAACTACTTTAGAGAAGCAAATACCGATGAGGATTCTCCGATTCTCATGGCTATATTGTTTGGTTCTTTTGTAGTATCTCTGTGGCTCATGGCTGCATTAGCATAAATTGTTTTGAAGAAGAAAGGAAGATGTTATTATGTTGTTAGAAATGGCTAAATTCGCGTTTAATTCTACCTGTGTGTCTATTATATCTGAGGCAGTATTAAGAACTGCATTTCCGAATTCTGCACTTGCTAAAACCAAATGGTACACCCCGAAAGAAATTACTACGCGATTAGGTGCAAGTGTAGTATGTACTGTAGCAATCTATGGCGGCACAAAAATTATTGAACATGCACATCGTAAATACAAAGAACATAAAGAACTCAAAGCTAAACGTGCTGCCGAAGAGAAAGAATTCTGGACTATGGTTAATGATGCATTAAATAAGTTTGATGCCTCCGATGCTGTTAGAGTTCACGTTAAATCTGATATTAAAACTCAGTTATAATGTATTTAATTTAGAAAGGATGAATAAAAATGATGGAAAACATGACCAATGATGTAATGAATGAAGTAGTAGTATCCGAAGCTAAAGGTATTAATGTAAAAGACGTAGCGGTAAAAGCTGGTACTGCAGCACTTGGTGCATTAGCTGGTTATGCTATTTATAAAGCTGTTCGTTTCGTTATGAATAAAGTATCCACGAAGGAAGAACCCGAAGTAGCTCAGGGTCAACCTGGCCCGATGGGACCTCAAGGTCCAGCTGGCCCAGTGGGAGCTAAAGGTCCCAAAGGCGATACTCCTTCCAAAGAGAAAATTAGAGAAGTTGTCAAAGAAGTATTTGAAGAAAGTGTCAAAGACGTATTTGAGGAAAATAAAACCAAAGCTAAAGAAAAGACAACGGAAACCAAAGCTGAAGACAAAGCTGAGGATAAAACCAAACACCAAGACAAATAAAAGAAACGCCCCTTGAGGATTAAGTTCCTCTTGGGGCTTTTTCTATAAATCCCTAAAATTTTTACATAAGCGTATTACGCGTTAGGAGTTGATTATATGTCAGATTTTTATACAGAGTTAGATAACCCCAGCCTCGGTTTAGGGTACGCGGCAGGAATGGTTTTTGGTGCTATTGCAGGAGCTTTATTATATAAGCTCGTATCCCGTAAGGGTAGACAGCTTGAGACCAAGGTTGCCATGGAAGAGAATACTTTCCGGGAAACCACAACGTCTGGTATCTCTCAGGTCCAAGAAGACCTCAAGAGAAGTACAGAGCGTCAACAGAAATCTAACCGGCGTGTCGAAGAGGCCGTCGAAGCCATGGCTGCTCGAGTAGACGCCTTATCTAAAAAGATAGATAAGATGGATACAAAGGCAGACGCACGTTATGAAGCGTCCCGTGGCAATAACCCTACAGTTGCGTCATATCCTGGTGATAGCAAAGGTTTCAAAAATGAAATCAGAGTTATCCCCCGTCGGAGAAGGTGTAAGGATATGGACGGCAAAGAATCATAAAGTCCATTCTCCAAACAATTAGGGGAAATGATTCCCCGGTTTAAACCGCTTATAATCGCCTAAAATTTATAAAAAAGAGGGGATAGGTCCCCTCGAAGGAAAATACTATGTTAAAAGAACATGCAGAAAAACTTACGGAAAGGTATGTCATGACGACTCCTAAATTCTTCTGTGGCTTGGAGGGCTTCCGTGAAGCATCCCTTATTATGGGCGATGTATTCCGGCATGTACCGAAACCCAAAGAAGATAAAAGAACGGAGGACAATGACTGGCTGGCAGAAGAAGCACAGTTTGCTCTCTTAGATAGCATTACTGTACCTTCCCCTGTACAGCTCAAGTACCTGGCCTTCCCTCAGATGATTCTTCATTGGGATAAAGATGAGATGAGTTATCTTAACTCTGATGACATCCAGTTCCATTGGAGAAAAATCGACAGGCAAGACCCAAACTCCAAATGGGTTTTCTGGGTGTTACTCCCAGACAGCTATGTAGAACCCGACGCTGATGGTCCTATGGGACACAAGCTCGAGGTTCAAGGTTTTATCAGAGAAGTCCTCAAAGAGCCCCAGAAGTGGACTACTAAAATGGACTATCTCGACGTGCCTAAGCTGTTTGGCGAGGAAGCATGGTAAGAAAGGAGGCGAGGCTTATGGGCCTCGGGTCTGTTCTTGGCTTCGTAGCAATGGTTACGATGGCATGGCTTACAATTGCTGACTACAATGCTCAGCAAGACGATAAGCACTAAAAAAAGATTAGAAGCATCTGAGCTCAGCGGGGAGTAATCCCCGCCAGCTCCGCTTCTATTCTTTTTTACCTATCGGTATAATATATCTTAGAAGATATATAATTGATAGAGGTAATGCCATTTTATGTATACAATCGAAACTACTCCTGCAGATTTCGCCCAACGTATATTATACCTAGATGGTAAACCATTTAGTCTCAACGGGCTTCCATATATGGAAGTAATTCTAAATACACAAACGGATAGACGCCTTTTAATGACGGGACGCCAGGTAGGTAAATCTACTGACGTATCTGCTTTGATTACTACGGAGTCTGCAAGCCATCCATTCTGGAGAGCCCTATACGTTGCACCGCGTAACGACCAGGTTACACAGTTTAACAACGATAAACTGAACCCAATGATAAACAACTCCCCCATCCTTAAGGAATATTATACTGATTCTTCTTGCGTACGTCAGGCAGGGGCTAAAGAACTTTTAAATGGTTCTATTATTTACCTGCGTAGCTGCTACCATACAGCAGATGGTATCCGTGGTATTTCTGCTAACTCAGTGTATGTCGATGAGGTCCAGGATATCATTATTGACAACATCCCAGTTATTGAGGAATGTACGGCCCGTAAAAATCCAAAGTGTATGACCTTCTGTGGTACTCCTAAAACCTTTGATAACTGTATTCAAAAACTGTGGGAACAGACATCCCAGCATTACTGGGGTATGAAATGCCCTAGCTGTGGAAAATGGAACGTACCAATAGTTATTGAGAACCTGTCTGAAGAAGGACTCGTTTGTAAACATTGTAAAAACCGTCTCGATATTCAAAACGGTGAGTACATTGCTATGTATCCTGACCGTCAGTTTGTAGGGTTTCACATTTCTCAGGCCATGGTTGCCGGTGTAAAACAGACGGGCATTCCTTGGGGCCGTCTTTGGGAAAAACTTGTAAACCCATTATACAGCGAAGCTAAATTTTACAACGAATGCTTAGGATTTTCCTATGATAATGGTGCAAAACTATTAGTGGAGGCTGATATTCGTGCTTGCTGCGACAACAAAACAGAATCCTGGAGCACACAAAGAAAAAGCGAATGGGGTATGTACACTGTTATCGCCGCTGTGGACTGGGGCGTGCTTGGTGGCAACACTCATACTGTGGTCACTATTGGTGGTCTTGACTCTAATGGGAATATCCGCGTGTTATATTCTAAAAAATACCCAGTTGACCAAGACCCTCTTAACCAAATAGAAGATATTACAAAAGTAATTACAGACTCTGGTGCGGCCATCATCGTTGCTGACCGTGGTGGTGGCTCCCTTGCTAACTCTGTACTTCGCCGTAAATTCCCTAATAAGAAAGTGTATGAAATAGAGTACAAAGCTAAAGTACAGGATGGTATGCATTTTAACGTCGGTTCCCGTTCTTGGATTACAGACAGAACCAGAGCTCTTGCTGGTGTAATCCTTGATATCAAAGCGGGTAGAATGATATTCCCAAAATTCTCAGTAATGAAAGATTTTGCACCGGACTTATTGACACTTACCTGTGAGTACAACGACCGTATCCGTGCGTTCCAAATTATTAGGGACTTGAACACTCCCGATGACTTTGCCCATACACTGGTATATTTGAGACTAGGCGCTCGCTTCTTCGGCCCTAATCCAACCAAGTATCAACATAAGCTGGAAGCGTTTAACCCACCGGATAAAGACGCTAGCGACCATATTGAAGTAGATATACCGGAAATCGAGTAGTACCTTAAATAAGGTATAAGTAATATGTAGAAGATTCTTTGAGGTGCGTGGACAGTGTAACTGCACTTAAAGGTAATACAATGCTGCGCTATGGCACGCACTTGGGGATATACCCAACCGCAGTATTACCTTATGGGTGAACTGTCCATGCACCAATCGCTTATGGAGTATCTTCTACTAAAGCTTCCCTGGCTAGCTTTAGATTGTGTTAAGGTGATACTCCCAACAAAAGTGCGTAATCGCGACCCAAAACATAATCGAACAAAAAGCCAGAAACCTAAAGCCGTAAACAAAACGAGTGGCTGACTAGCTACTCGTGGAGTAAACGGCTATTTTTTTTTAGAGAAAGGAAGGATTGGCATGATTTCAGGTCAAAACAATGAAGAAAGGAAAACAGTTGTACTCAGATGGCAAGGCGACAAACAGATACCAGGTACATATCTCAAGCTAGCAGATAACGTACTGGTAACTTGTGCATATTTGTCTCCAGAACCAATTCGGTTTTTGCCGAATAAAATTCAGGTCACCGTATCCACACAAATCCTCTCTGAGGCGATTTTAAATGACTTTGGGTATACTTATAAAGACCAAGAATTTAAAGAGCTCATATCAAAGAATTTGAAGCCATTTATTGAAGCATTACCTGATGATTGTAACCGTATATACGTTGCAATTCCACTTTTTTCTAACTTTTGGAGTGGTAAAAAGAAATGCAAGATGCCACAAAATGTGATACTGGATGTGCTGAAAAGCCTGTATGGTTCACTGTTTATCTTGGGGCCAAGTGACGAAACATATGATTTTGTAAAGACACATTGCGTTGGACTTGATGCAACTACTATTGAATTTTATATTAACAACATAAAAGTTGATAAACCTTGTTCTATTTGTTGTAACAGAGATGACTACGATGAAGAGCTTAATCTCTGTCTTTATCAAACTTCAGGCTATATGTGCTTGCTTAATAATGCCCTTGACGCAGAACTGAAGACCTCTATTGAAATTAATACGAAGCTATCAATGTTTTCTGATACTGATGTAGCGTATATGGACGCTATCTATGAAGCTGTAGATATAAACGATGCTACTAAAGATACAGACACAGTAGAAGAAAACATTTATGATAGTTTACACGAAGGAGGTACGGAAGCATGATAGAACTTATGAAAAATTATAGCTTTAAAACAACTTTAAAGAATTTAGTCAAAGGTTTTGTAGCAGCAGAAACAGCAGCACCCAAATTGTTCACAAAGAGTCTCGACGATTGGCCCTTCTTTGACATAGCGACGCTTTGTGCATATCTTGGTATAACTCCACTAGAACTACAAGCATTGTGTAACTGTCAGCCAACATTGCTATACCATAGGTTTTATATTGATAAAACCACAAACAGGATTGTACCGTTTAATAAAACGGCAAACTTGCGTATGATTGAGGCCCCAAGGCCAGAACTTAAAGAATATTTGATGAAACTCATCCCGTTCTTTGAAAAGTTTCCCATTCATAAATGCAACTATGCGTTTATTAGGGGTAAAAAGATTAAGGATGCCGTAGAATCTGTAAAAGAAGGCGAGGTACTCATTCATACAGATTTAAAGGATTTCTTTACGGAACATACACCTCTTTATATCAAAAACAAACTGGAGATGCTCATGCTTCAAAATGTACCGGAAATGTATGACCCAGAGTTCTGCAAACTGCTTACAAGGCTCATAACCGTGTATACACATTTACCACAAGGAAGTCCCTGTTCTCCAATCATTACAGCTATTATAAACTATGATATGGATTCTACTATTCAAAGTTTAGCCGATGAGTACAACCTTACGTATATGAGGTATGCAGATGATATCTGCTTCTCCGGCACAATTGCTAACGACGATATCAGGGTCTTCCTCGACAAATTAGTAGATGCTGTACATCCATTTCGACTGAACAGAAAGAAGGTGGCGATTATGAGAGATGCTGCATATCCGGTATTCTCAGGGTTAAAACTTTATATAGAGAACGACCGTCAGTATATACCGTCATCACTCTTAGGCAAGCTCATTAAACTCGTACGCCATGAATTTGAGCCGATGGAATTTACTTCTGTACATACAGTTGCTACTCAGGGTAAAATTCATTTCAAACTTGGTAAAATCGTGGAAACACCAGTCGGTAGCCTTAAAGAAAAGTGTGACCGTTTTAGCTGTCACTTAAATAGTAAATACTCTGCCTCTGGATTTAAGTTTAAACTTAAACCGACTTACTTTTATATTAAGTCGCTAAAACAGGTACTCGGGATGCATATTACTGACGGTAAAATCTGTTATCCCCGTAAAATGTATAACCAGCTTAGACTTGAAGCTATGCTCGTAGGCAGACAAATGGCGTTCCAATTTACGCAAAAGTATATTGCAAAGAATACTATCGACCCAATAACTTCTAAACAGCATGTTTACCTTGATTTACAGAATTTCGTGGACAACATTAGTGACAAAGATGACCCTATGTATAGCCGGTTTTTTACAGTAAGATATACTAACGTGCCTGTTGGCAACGCTAGGAATGCGCTGTATACTATTAGTAGCCGTAGCTATAAACTGGTGTCTTATGCTGAAATACTCGGTATAAACCCGACTTATCTTAGAGGCAAGAAGCGCACTTCTAAAGGATATCGCAATATGCTCGATAAGCCGGTCTCTCTTAAAGTATTCTATGGTAAAGTAAATTGGGTCAACACTGTAGACCCAGAGAAGGCAACAAAGTTAAAAGAAATAGTTAAAAAATATAAACTCAAAACTTTAGCAGCTCTTGTTAAAGCCTTCCAAGAAAGTGCTAGCAGAGAGTACGTTAAGTTTAGTGCTGTGTAACTAGGAGATGGGTAAAATGCAAAACGAAAATAAAGGAACCGAAACTACGATGGTAGTCAACGGTAAGGAAGTTAAATTTAAAATTGTACCAACTAAAGAGCCCGAAGAGCCTACTAAGAAACCTCAGGTAATACCAGACCTTAATACGCCGAATATCAAGATACCTAAAGGGGAAGACATGTCTGCAGTATTAAGAGAACTAGAACTCTCTGGGGTTCCATATGCCTCTGTTGTAAGCCGTGTAGACCCAAAGATTTCCTACATTATGAACGATTCCTGCGAAGTCTACGTCATTCCAACAGATAGGCTCCTATATCTATTAACAGATACAATTAACATTACCTATGAGCTATTAACTCAAGCAAAAATTGACCTTCATAATATTAATGCGACTGCAGCATCTTATGCCGTAGACTGCCTTGACAATATTGATGAGTGTGTCTATGAAGGACTTGCTCTGGAAGCAACGGAAGTGGAAACATGGGAAGACGCCGAAGCTAATCCAAAGCCACTTCAAGCCTCAGCACTCCAAGATATGAATAAAGCTGTATATCCATATTATGAAGGCATCTACCCAGATGAATATGATGATTGGCAGAATTCCTTTGGGTATGAAGGAGAAGAGGAAGAGCAACCTTGTTGGTACAGGGGGTGCCTTGACTATATTGGCGCTGACAGTATTATACCACGGCTAGACCATTCTGGTAAAAATACAGCGGAAAAATTTCCATTGTATGATTTCCAGTCCATAAATATAAAAGGGCTCATCGCGAATATTACAGATGAGCTTAATGGGTTATATGCAGATGGTACTCTTAGTATGTATGGGATGGATGCTAAGGACATCAAAGATAGGCACCTGAAACTACCGACATATCTGTACCTTGCAATCTTACGCATCTTTAACACAAAACTGACTAATGACGATGCGGGTATTTCTTTAGAACCGTATCTTCAAACAAGCCAGGCTCCGTGGCTCGATGATGACTGCGATACCTTAGCGTATCAAATCTCTAAATATTTGTTGCCAAAAGCACTTACTGGCAAGGAAGCAACCGTACATACACGAGCAGCGTTTTACAAATCTATAGAAACTATCCATCACAGTATTGATGCCGCGATTGTTAAAACGGTCAACGAAACCAACTAATGAAGTGGTATAAGTATATTGTAGTAGAGTTTTAGTGGATTTTACTTTACTACTTTTTCATATTTATTACCTTTGGAGAACTGTAAAAGGACTCCCTCAACTATGTGATAACCTAGCTTGAGAACTGTATTAAAGTGTGAACGTACTGTAAAGGATTTCCTTTACATATTCTTTTGGATATGGCATTCTCCGAATTCCAAATCCAGCGATTCAATTGCATGCCGGGCTGCAGGCGAGAAAATCGGGCTTACACACTTTAGTACAGTTTCCAGGTTAGGTTATTACTATGGTTGAGGTGAGAGACTAAGGGGTATAGTATTTTTCTCCTTTCTAATGCTATGAATATATAATCATTACTTTTTATAATGGCCTCTGCATAACCTTTAGCGCCTATTGTAATGGTTGCTCCTTTAGTCTCTCACCCCAGCTATAGTATACGTCTGTTGAAGGTCTAGTGAGGATTTCCGCACTATATTTTTCTTACCTTTGGCTACGCCATAGGTCATCTTGAGGAGGCGTCCGCCAGGATGCGGGACAGAAAAACGGAAGGAACAGACGTACACATAGCAAAACCTCACAGATTATTTAGACTCAGGTCGAAGGTCTATTTAGGATTTCCTAAATGTATCTTCTCTTTTTACCCTGCAGGTAAAAATGTAATCCGACGTAATTAACGCGTATCTCTTCAGAATTCTGATGAGCTCCCCAGTAATTCTGGGCACGGACCTGGGTCTAAATAATCTGTGAGGTTTATTTTTTTTTAGCTATTTTTTTTTTAATTATCTACTTTTTACGTTATTGAGCATTATAACCGATAGTCCAGTAGATTTCAAAGTACAGGCCAGGGGTTTTACGCCAAAGGCCTACAGTAGTACGAGCAATCATCGTACCATCAGTAGTATACAAGCCAAGCTCTTTAATATCCTGGTTATCTACTGCGTCGTCCACCATATCATACAGGAAGGAAAACGTGAGTCTCAAACCGTCCTCAGAGATAGTCGGTACAGTAGCAGTGAGCTTACGAGAACCGCTCAGTTCCTGTCCCAAAGCTTCATCAGCGATAGTCGCCGGGGTATCACTGAGGCCCAACGCAATCTGGCGTACAAACGGAAGGTCTTCCACGTCAGCACTCCACCCGCCTAAAAGCTTAATAATGGGAATACGGATACCCAATACAATGTTATTCGGAGTGTCAAACATGTGGACAACATTACCGTCTCCGTCTTTCAATACTCCGTGTACCTGGCCATGTAAGGCGTTGTCGGAATCTACAAGGCCGGTTGATGTTACAATATCTTGTACTTTGTTCATAAGTTAGGACACTCCTTTTAAATCATGGATAAGTTTACATAAAACCTTCTAAAAGTCGGACTTTTCTGTGAAGAAGCATAAAGCGTTATTTTAAAATAGATATTACCTGTAACTGCAGGAATAATCTCCGGGATTGGTAGCCATTCGTCTTTGTCCAGCGAATACCGCACGTCGACTAACGTTGATTCTGGCGTATCATATTCAGTACGGATAAAGACATTTTTAGGAATACCACCAAGCGGAAAAGCAGTAGTTACTGCGTACCCACTGTCACCGTCAAGAACCTCTAAGCCATTACGGGCAATAGTTAAGTTGTTGAGTTCCCATGTGTCCATCTCAAGTACACCGCAAATAGTTTCACCTTGTACAGCAGTGTAAGTCGGTGCAGTTTCTTCTATATCAAACTCAATCGTGGAGCTGATACCACCCTCGCCTTCACCACTCAGGTTGATGCGCACGCCCATATCGGACAACTCTGCTGGTACACCTGAAGTGAGCACATGTTCTTCCATGTGGTCCCAGGGGGCAGTCTCTGAAAGTCTGAGATAAACCTTACTTACAGCAGGTTCAAAGTATGACTGTTGATTCGGTTTAGACTTCCAGAATTCACGCCAGTTGTTAGTTTCAGACTCACTAAATATATGCCAATAACCTTGGTTAAGTACAAGTGCCAATGGGTCCGTTTCAGTATCAGTGAATATTGGACGACCCAAATCAGGAGCATAGATAAACATGTCGCTATCTATGTCTTTTAAACCATACATGGAGCCAGACCCTAAGCGCACACCTAAACTATCTATATCGGGACTTATAATGGTATCGTCAAGGTCATAACTTTCAGCCACATACTGCTGGCCCATAAAGATATCTGTACGGGTGGGTAGTGCATCATAGAAAAGCTGCCTGATATCAGCGTTCTGACTGAATACCTCCAGGTCCTGCCACTGCATGTTGAGCCTTACGTATGCTACTACGTCATACAAGAAATTACGCATCAAATAGTCACGTAATTCACTTGTCATCGGCTGGTCAATACAGTATTTAGCAAAGAGGTCTACAGGCCTCGACTCCCACCAATACGGGTGTGTTTTATGAGTTACAAGTTCAACAGCATTAGAGAGAGGCTGAAACTGGTAGAGTACATCGCCTTCTTTAACAGAAATATTAGCGTTGCCCATTGGGTACGTATATTTATCTGTTTCAACAATGCCACCATTGATAGACAGTACCGTTTCATTGCCATACTTTGCTACCGGTAAGCCTACCATTAGATTAAGTACAGCAAGTAAGTTGTTGTACGTAGGCCCTAAATAGAAGGCAGCAAGTATTGGGGCAATACTATCACGGTAACTTACGGAGTCAAGGCGCTTATAATCAAGGAGCATACCAATCTCATTATAGATACGATAAGACGCATATCTGCCTTTAGAGATATACAGTGTCTGCTCCGGTAATTTATCAACAAAAGAAATGTGGCCCTTTGACAGTACAAAGTCAATATCATGCTGTAGAGGCACTTCTGGGTCAACATGTTTTTCATAGATGGCATCGACATACAGCCAATTTTCATCTATATCATACTGCCACGGGAAATCTTCGTCATCGCCGAGATACGTTGGTTCACCAAAAGTAACCGGGACCCAAATCAAAGTCATACCCACGCTGTGCTCATCAACGTCGTTGATGTCGTAACGCTCCATCAGCTTAGCATCTGTACGCATACTGAGAATGGAATTGATATGAGCCATTACCCTGAGTATATCTTTCGGTTTAAAACGCTCCCGCCAGAAGTCAGGGGTGACTGTTTGCTCCCACGAGTTAAATCGTTGCATATCTTAAGTCACCTCGTATTACGACCGAACTGTTACGTTAATCAAGTCTTCATTAGTGTACCAGCAGCAGGTACGGAGAGAAATCTGAGACCTGTCTTCGATAATAAAGGTCAGACTATCTGATTCCGTAGGTCTCAAAATAGAGTCTACTGGTTGCCTATATAAGTCAAGGCCGATACGCTCCATACGTAAGTCTTCTGTTAGGTAGTAACACTTAACGTCAATCGGCAAATGTACCTGCATAACACCGGCATCACGGATAAGATGCGCTATTTCAGCAACTTGAGGAGCATCTTCCCCACGAAGCTCGTTGACATACTGAGCAATAGTAGATTTTACCGTGGCTATTGCCTCAGCAGACTCGGTATCTGATACCGTAATAGACGCTGTAAACACCAACGGCCACATCTGTTTAACAAGGTTATCAGTATGAAGAAGCTCGTTGGTACTATTTAACACGAAGTCGTCAATAGCTGTAATATCAGAGGTAAGAGACGTCATCGGAGATGCCGGGGTAAGAAGTGGCACAGTTTCTTGTACAGACCCACGCAGAGCGGTATCTGCAGGAGTCAGGTTTGCTGCGTTCCAGGCCTGCATAAGCTGCTCAGGTTCAGATGCTAAGCTATATCCATTGAAGGACATCGGAAAACCCAGCGGCGCTTGATACCCACTTGTAATCTTAAAGGCATTTGTCCTTACATAGATGTCACATTTGCCACCAATATGAACAGTGCCAGTACCACGGATATTAACGAGGTCACGAATCATCTCGTTGTCACGAATACCAATCGGTACTACCTCTTGAATAGTACGGAAGTTATCGCGTAAAATAGCTTTAACAGATTTATAAGAATAGAGCCCACGCTGTGCAAGCTCGTCTTTGCCACGGTTATAAAAGACATAATTTGATTCTACAATGCCACCATCTGACGTATCAGAGAGGAAATAAGCCCTACGCACAGAAGAAGCTGAAGAACCAGTTACAGTTACGGCATCATTTGTTACAGCGTTGTAGGTCTGACCTGTCGCTGTAGAACGTACGGCAACATCGACATAATAGCCGTTAATATCATCGCCCGGAAGTTCCTCTTTTGTTACAAAGTGGTCAGACAGTACCTCATAGGTACGATTATTACTGGCTTCCCAGATTTCACCAGCACTAATATATACATCAACTTTAGAGCCAAAAACAACACGGACGACACCGGTAACATAAGAGCCGCTACGCCTGGTTAAAAAATAGCGATTCATAAGCCTGTCTAAGTGGGCTTCGTCCATAGTCCTATAGTTCTCAAAGCTTACAGAATCGAGAAGCTCTGTTGCACCAGCAGCCTGCCTTGACCAAAGTAGTGCAATTGGCCTAACCACCATTTCATACACAGGAGTACCAGGTCCGCAGTCTAAATTTGGGTATGTATCTGCTAAGACTTGTAAAATCTTAGTCTCCATGTTTTCTGACACATCAGTAGAAAAGTCAGGAGTTGTAGACGGCATTTATATAGTCCTCCTTACTTGATTTTCATAGAATAAACAATGGAGGAATACTTAGCCGGTGTAAAACGAAGAGTCAAACTGATATAATTACCAGTATCAATAGTCAAGTCTGTCAATTCGATTGCTGTAATTATATCATCTGCCGTTTGGGCATTTTGTGAGTATTCTCCACTCTGTAATTTAAAAAATTGTCTGATAGCTTCAGAAACCTGGTCTTGTACAAAGATACGGGTCTCTGCTCTATCTACGATATTCATACGGCAAAGCTGGGGCATCTGGGTCCCAAACCAAGGACGGAGTGGGTCAGTGCCTACCGTAGTCATTAAGATTACGACAAATTTTTGCATTGCCCTAATCGGACCTTCGGCTCTGTCATACGGGTCTAATTCGTAGGAGACTAAAACGCGGCCTACGTTGCTTTCAAGCCTGGATGTAAGTATAAGTCCTGAAATCATGATGAACCTAATTTTGCCCCCTTATCTTCTATTCTCTGCTGTGTAGCAGTTGAAATCTCTTCAGCATCAGTGTTAAGCTCTTCTTCCGTCTTAGTCGCTGTATCAACGGTATTTGACATTGTTTTAATATCGTTTACTGCAGCGAGTACTTCAGCCTTCTTTTGTACAGACTGGATAGACGAAATAGAGTTCTCAAGCGCTTGGTAATCTATGTTAATCGTTGATGGGTCAACGATGTTTAATTTGCTAGCATCAAAGTTAGTTAATATATTCATAAGACCGGACAATGCATTAGCATAGCCTAAAGTTGTGAACACAAAGCTCATAGCATTACTGCCCGAGCTCGAAGAGCTTGACCCACTAGAACTATTGGCTAAAGCCTCTTCGTTAGTAATCTGACTGCCAATGACCGGCTTTGTAGTATCCTGGGCACGCTCTAAGAGTGACTTTGCAGAAGTCAGTGCAATATGAATAGCGTCTGCATTGTTATACGCTGAGGACGTACGAGATACTGAGCGGTAGCCCGGTGGGAAGATAGAATATGTAGCACGTGGGTCGTCGAGTGAACCAAGTGAGCCTTTGGGTGCTACCCAAATGCCTGAATAATCTAACCTTCCGCTTCCCTGGACTCCTATATGTACTTTGGCTCCTGGGTTTACTTCGGCTTCAAAGATGACGATGGTAAAAGTAGTATCTGTGATTAACTGAGTATACTCTGTTTCGTCAACCTTGATGTACGCTGTAACCTCGTCGCCTTGGCAGCGAACAGAACCAATGAACAAACAAGTTACAGGAGACGTGTATGTAAGAGACGTACTCCAGCTATAATGCCTCGGTATTAAGACTGGCTCGGTTTCTTCGCCGCCGTCTCCAGAATCCGACGAATTACCCTCACCCTCCGGCGGGTCTGGTACTGGGTAATAACCCGTAGCAGTCGAGTTAAGTGCAAGATATCTAACCGGTAAGCCTGAATAAGTCGTTTCATTAATTGTTCCTGTAGACCCCTCTTCGTTATCTTCGACCTGCCAGGTGCTAATACGATAAAAATAGGGGTCGTCGTTACCTGACGGGTCAGTATCCTCAATCTGTTTAACCGGAGGACCATACGCGCCTTCCACGATGTGAATGGCCATCATATCAAGGTTATCCTCATCTTGGAGGTACGCCAAGTCTTCGCTATTAGTAACATATCCTAAATAAATTGTGATATCAGTGTACTGGCCATATTTAAGAGAGCCCGTCTCTTTGTACCCCAGTTCTGTAATAGGCCTGCGGCCGCGCATGTACAGTTCATAGTTAATGGTACCGAGTAAAGCTGTATATTTATCGCAAAGCAGGTAATAGCCTGATACGGAAGAATCAAAGTCGGCATAACAGTCGACAGTAATAGTTACTGAGGGAGAATAATTAATACGCAGAGATTCCAACGTTACTGCTGGGGCGTCTTCTGAGTATCTCGACATCCTTACTTCGTCGCCTTTGACTTCAATATACTCAACGAGTTTCGAGGCAAAAACCCAGTTAATATGGGTACGGGCAGCGTCAGTATTAGGGTCACGGGTGTCTTTAACCGGGTTAATAATTATCATCCGTTACACCTCGCAATCTTAATACTCTTCTTGGGCTACGTTTAAAGACTCCCTCATGATGTCAATAACTTCGTTTTTCTTTTTATTGTACAGGTGAGGAGAGAGTTTCAAGGCTTGCCTGATTTTAGTATCAGACATTTCCTGTTTACCACCATAGCCAGTGGAATGCTCTAAAATGTATTTACCTTGATTGTCAAGGCAATTATATGCATAAAAAAATGCTTGGGCCGTAGGGTCTAGTTCATTAACACCAGGGTCAAAGGTTTGCTTTGATTCCACAAGCTCTCTACGAAGCCTAGACTGGGCGTCAATGACCTTGGGAAGGGACCAGCCAGTGTACTCAGCAATCTCAGCGTTAGTCGGGTCTCTATTAAGAGCCGATGTTAAATACTCCGTAGCCTCAGTGATAGGACGGAATTTAAAGTGTACATTCTCTGGAATGCGGATAGCATGCTGGTTGCTGATATTTTCACGGCTAACTTTTTTATAGGTATTAACCACGTGGGTAGAAAGTTTAGCACCACGGGCAGGGTTAAAGGTATCAAAAGCTTTAAGCGTTAGTTCTTTAAGCTCCGCCTCAACTACAGAGTATGGACGGACATTACTAAGCTTACGGGCATTAGAGGTTATAACGCCGTGGAACCGTTTAAGCAAATCCCACTTAGCTTGCTGATTGCCTTGTTTGTATTTCTTCCATAATTCCAGGTCAGAATCAGAGTATGCGTTGTGAGCCTTGAGGCCGACACGTCCCTCCTGGAATAAACTGAGTTGTGGCTGCATAATTTATTGAACCTCACTGTCGTATCTTATCTATACTAATATTATACCTAACTACTTGGTATAAGTAAAGTGTAGAAAACTCAGCACACCCGCTGATGTTTTTTACGTTTTAAATTGGCCTTTAATTTATACAGAAAGGAGGTGCTTGCGATATGATAAAGTCGTTTGCCAAAAAGGCTAAAATATGGTAAAATATATGTGCACAGTTTTAACTAGTTAAAAGTATGTATTTTGAAAGGGGAACCTAATTATGAAAAACGAAGAAATTTATAATGCTGTATTTGATGAAGTTGTAAGCCGTATGAAGAAAGCCTTGAATATGAGATTAATCTCGTATTTTGCGTTTTGGGACGACATTGATTATGAAGAAGACGCACCTGCTGAAAGCCCCTGGTTTGTACAATCATATATGGGCTCTGGCATCCTTGCATTGTGCGAATTCTTCAGTGGTAAAGGTGGCGGCCTTCCTGCAGACTTTGATGTACTTAAAATTACCAGAGAAACCTGGTTCGACCTGCTTGAAAAACATGGTGCTACAGTGTATGCCGATGCTAAAATTCAAAAAGGCAATATTATGGGCATCGTAATGATTGGTACAAACGATAAGTCTAGCGCCCATATTCTGTGTGAAGTACATATTGGAAAAACCGCTGCTACAGCGCTTGGCGTTGAATCTGACACGTTTACCCCAGAAGTACTCAGCCGTATGTATGAAGTAGCACTTCCTGTAGCCATCTGCAGAGTAGTAACAGAGCTTGTAGAGGCCCAAATCGGTAAATCTAAAGACACTATGGAAGAGCTGAGTAAGAAAGTTAACAAAGACATCCTCAGTGCAATGGCTGAAAGTGACGTTTTAAAACGAGCCGCTTCTCGTATTAAAACTGCTACAACTAATTTTGAAGAGGAAGTAGCTAAAAGAGAAGCGGAGCTCAACAGAGAGCGTGAAGCTCTAAAAGACTTTAAAGCGAATCGCAATTCTGTAACAAAAAGAATGGAAGAACTTCCAGGACTTAAAGATGACCCGATTTTCCTTAGAAAATGGGAAAAACTCAACCATAATATTGATAGCTACGAGGCATCTATTAAAGAGAGTGCAAAACTGATAGCAATGCTGAAAAAACTGGTAACTGCTGATAAAGAAGTATCTGAAAAAGAGGTCAAAGATGCACTTGACTCTGTAAAGAAATTTAAAATTAGGTTTGGCATTACAAAGGAGTGGTAATAAATGAGTACAGAAAGAACAGTGTATAACTCGCTTCCCCCGTTTCAGGAGATGATGGGACTCTTGGGTGAAATGGTTGCTGATGCGGCAAAAAGCTATCAGCCAGATTTGACGGTTGACAAATATACATATTCCTGTATGGAAAAAGAATACTCTGAGGAAGACATGGAAGCTATCAACACTTTTATCAAAGAAAATAACTTTGTGATAGCTCCATCCAGATTCAGTCTTTTTCATACTTTTGCCCCGGTACACCATCCTCATCCAAGTGACTGGGAGCAGCCCCGCCGTGCTACAGAGCTTTCTGCTGGGTACGATTTGCGTATTCCCTGTGACATTGTAGTACCGGTGGAAAAACCAATTCTGGTATTCACTGGTGTAAAATGGTGCCCAAGCATGGGCTTTGTGGATGAAATGCGTACAAAAGGGCAAGTGCCTTGGCTTGGCTTACACATCCGCAGTGGGTTATCCAAAAAAATATTCCTTGTTAACAACGTCGGTGTTATTGATGCTGACTATGAAAACAACCCGGATACCAATGGGGATATTGGGCTTCTGCTTCAGGCATACAGTGAGCCTGTAGAGCTTAAACGGGGTGAACGCGTAGCGCAGGCAGTTATCTATGGCGCTTACAAAGTAGCCATGGATGTGCCAAGGACTAATGTACCCCGCAAAGGCGGCTTTGGTTCTACTGGTAAAAAATAATTAAAAAAAGTAGCGGTCCCAGGGCTTAATCTTGGGGCCGCTTTTTACTAAGAAAGGATGTCTTTTTTAATGAGTATCCTACACAACGCAAGTGGTATTGTTATCACAGCATTAAATCTGTGGACCATCATTGGGGCTACAGTGCTGCTCGCCTATAACATCATAACATTTGAATCATTAAAAGAACTACAGCAAATCTTCGGGAGCTTAATACCATTTTCTATGGCATTATACTCGATGGTGAATACCTGGTTCCTATTGAACTGGTTTCACACTGGTTTTAAAGGTCGAAATATACACCAGTATTTAATATTCTACACCATTATAGCAGTAATCGGGCTGCTGACCCTTGGAGTAATCCTTGAGCTCAACAACCCGACCCTGCTATGACAAAGGAGTGAGAATGTATATGAATAAGCAAAAATTACAAAACTTTGAAGACAAATTCATGCTCATTTGTGGCGCGATTGCCTTGGCTTATATGGGCGTTATTGCTGAACTTCAAGCAATAGCCTCCGACGGTCGATATATCGTAGGTCCTATAGCTTTTGGTCTTGCGATAATCGTAGCCTATATAAATTTCCAGTTAACCTGGGCCAATAACAAGAAGGAGGTGCATAAAGATGCTAACAATAGTTAATATAATTTTACTTATCATACTAATAGTACTGATGAAGTGGTATGCAGACTTCTGGAATAGACCAAAATTCTAGGTAACTTCATCTACCTACTATTATACCTGATTTATGGAGGAATTGGCATGTTCAATAGTTTGTTTGGGAACTCTAGTCTTAAAGAAAAAATCAAAAAACTGGAAACGCAGTTACAAGAGGCTACTGCTGAAGCTTCATTCTGGAAAAAACGCTATAACCAGTATAAAGATGAACAGGAAAATTTAGATACTATTAAAACAATTAAAGACAAGGAGCAAATCATTGCTGACTTAGAAGCAGAAAATGCTGAACTTACTAATGCTGCTAAATACTGGAAAGATGAAAGCGATTACTGGCAGCGTAATCATAATACTATACGAGATGCTTACATAAAGGAGAATCACCATATGTCATATGATGTACGCCTTATAGACCACACTACCCACAAAGTACTAGAAGCAGAGAATCCCCATTTTATGCAAGGTGGCACGTTCTGTCCAGGCGGGACTAAAGAGCTTTGGCTCAATATAACGTATAATTATGCAGCTGTATTATGCAAAGTATTACAACGCGATGTCATTGACCAGGATACGGGTACACGTACCACTCTTGTAGGGCTCGACGCTATAAATGGAATCTACGCTGCAGAGACAATTAGTATGCTGCGTAAAGCTATTAACTCGCTGTCTGACGAAGGTGCGAATGAAAGTTACTGGCACCCAACAGAAGGCAACGTGAAAAAGGCCCTCATCCAGCTCAAAGCTTTGGCTGATATGAGGCCTGACGGTGTATGGGAGGTTGTGTAACTGAAAATAAATATGCGAATCGGGGCTTCTAAGAATAAATCTGTTAGACAGGGAGTTAAGGCAATGGCTTCTGAAACTCCAGAAGTATGCAGGATGTGTACACTATGGATAGATGACATGTTCGTCTGCTTTCATTGTGAACACAATCTCCGAAACCGAACAATTAGGGCTAAAAAATAGTAAGAGCGGGGCTTAGTCCCCGCTCAGTTTAGCTATATACCTTTTTTTTAACTAGCAAATTCCAGCCATACACGCCATCTCGCAGTTTTTCGCCACTAGAGTCTTGCTGTACGTGGTCCCCACTAGCCTTTAAATTTGCTGCCAAAGAGTCAGACGCTGCTTTAGCTTCGTCTAACGTAGCTCCAAAACTGCTATACACCCTGTCTTTAGGGTTATGTGTCACCATTACAGTCATCTTACTTAGCTCCTTCTTAGACTACATCATCGACACTCATTGCCAACTTATTATTAATGATGTCGTTAGTGTAGGTTTTAATACGTTCCTGCAGAGTTGTATTGAAAAACGTCGAACCAGATGGGTTTTGAATCCACCAAAAGTTGTTGTCTTCGACAAGCGTTGCCCCGTCAGCGACATTCGTAAGGTAGTCTTCGAGAGAAGGTGTTTCACGCCAGATTTTCTTGTACGCTGTAGAGAGGTACACCTTATCATTACCATAAGTATTAATAAGTTCGGGTACTGTGTCATTGGTAATTGGTACGATGTTGTCTCCAAGCATATCTTTGTAAGTGTCAGGAAGCTTACTTGCGTACTCAGATTCAATAATCGGATACGCTTCTGGCGTCTGTTCGTAGTCCATGTGTGCACAGTTAAAATTCACAGTAGTAGACCAGCTTCTATCCGTAAAACTATGCACTACAGAGGTTACATACCCGTAAATATTAAGGCCGTTTTCAGTAGTTTCGATGCTTACAAAAGGGAATCCTGGCACAATATACGGGTTAAAATACATCTCAATGCTGCCTGTACGAGTCACATAGCGCTGGCGAAGCAGCTCATAGCGCGCAAGTTTAGCGAGAGTGTTCCCAACACCGCTCATATCCGATGTGTCACTTGCTAAACTAATCACATACTGTTCATCATCCGCACCTTGGGCTGACGCTGCTAAATCACTTTTCAAAAAGAGATACAAATCCGCTCCTTTGTTAGACGTGGAGCACCTAATCCCATTAGTTTTTTCATATTCTGTAAGGTTTGTCATTGGGTGAACCTTGTCAGTCAGGTTAGAATGTTCGCCAAGCGACATTACATACTGTTTATACATCGGAAGCCCGTTCCTTGTAGTACCAGAATCTTCCTGCTCTGTGAACATCATGCACAAAAGCTGGGTAGGCGTAGGATTTGCAGCACCTTGAAGTGCTGCCACAGGGTCCGAAATCTGTATCAAACGGGTGGGCTCCTGTTTAAAAGAGCGAGTATATGAAATTTGGCTCTTAATTACAGGAAAAATAAGGTTACACGACGGTGCATTGACAAACAGAGTCTCTGGCTTTACCACTATTGTATAATTATTCCTTAAATTTGGAATATAATACAACTGATGGTAAAATTTAGTCATAAATTGGACAATAAACTCATGTAAAGTGAGTTCACCACCACGTTGAAACCCCTGTTGCAACTGCTGCTTAAATGCCAAACTCTGGGCAAATGCTGCAAAACTAATAATACCACCACTTTCAATAGTGGAAGAATTGGCTCCCGCGCCGGTTACTATAGGGTTATTAGCGATGGAATTAGCCCCTGAAGAGCCAGACTGTTGTACTGCACTGTTAGATTTAAGCCCAAAGGGGTCATTAAGTGATGTATCGAGAGTTGTATCCTGGTTATTTCGCTGAGTATTAGAGAGAGTCTCAGAACGATTTAGCCACGAATCAGACCACATCTTACCCGTTTCAATATCGTTGGCTGCTTTAAGCTCTTCTACAGCCCAATCAGTATTTTCCGTTCCAGGCGGGTAAACAATAATGCTATGATATTGCTTGCCATAATTATAAGCCTCTGTCTGGCTCCAAGCAGGCAAATCGAGATGGACGATGCCGTTATCCCCATCACTTATAAGATCTCCACCAGTATCATTTGCAAGGTATTTTACACCGTCAATTTCAACCAAAGACCCATATGGGATTATATTAGGGTCTACAGCAATAGTTTTGCCCGGTACAACAGGTTGGTTGCATGCACCAACACCGTCATCCTTGCCGTTCTCAGCAGAACCATTATAAGTATAGGAGGTAACTTTGACGTTATCAAGCCTTGTTACTGTTGTAATCTTTGCCATTTCTTACACCTCCCCTTACACTTTAGTACGCAATAAACTATTTGCTGAAATATAACCAATAACTTGATTATTATATTGAGATGCAGTATGGTCAAAATGAAACGTTTTCGTCTGACTCGAGCTTGCAGCGTAGTTACCACCTTTACCATCAGACATTACAATATGACCCATACCGTTACCAACAACGATAGCATCGCCAGCTTGAGGCACATAGCCATCATTTGCTTCATGCCATACGCGTTTTTCTTTAGCTTCCTGTACCATATAAGGCACATATCTGCTATCCCATTCAATACCTGCATCGTTCCAGCAGTCTTTAATATACTGGCCACAATCTGTACCACTTACTCTTGAACCGTCGCCACCTAAAACGTACTTAGTGCCTAACCTATTTTCAGCACTGTTAATAATAGCATCACTATTCACACCATTACCACCAGTGCCAACTTCGCCGTCAACGCGGTATATCTTGTAAGGCTCACCTGTAGAAGACTCACGGCGAGTATACCCGTCAGGAACAGCCTGAGATGCTGGGCTTTGGGTCCCGTAGCTCAAATTACTGCTGCTCGTGCCTCCACCCTCTACAGTCCAGGAACCAACATTAGCATTTTTAGCCGTGTCTGACACTCCATAAATACGCTGCAAAATCTTGTAGCCACCTACTACATCGCCGAGTTTCGAGTAATACCAGCGACTTACAGATGACGAATCTTTATAACCGACGATAATATACTTAATAATAAGGTACACTAAATCAGCCATACTGCTATATTGTTTGCCATCAATAATCTTCGGAATAAGGTCGGAATCAACTTTGTTAAAACCACCAACAGTCGCCATAGTCATATTGCCTAACATTGAAGCCTGTGGAGTATACAAATACTGTTGAGCGTCGAGCGTCATCAGCTGCATCAAGCTTAAGTAAGCTGTAGTATGGATAGCATGAAGAGTAATAGAGGCACCATTGGGATTAATTGCGTACCCCAGGCCCGACAGTTCTCCATCAAAGATTACACGCCATTGGTACACACCACTACTATCTGCAACCAAGTCCTTAAAGATAACTAAAACTTTAGTCGTCTCTGGTAGCTCGCGTAAAAAAGAAGCAGCAGGTATAGTCAGCGTACAGCTAGGTGGGGAATCGATACCATAGGAAATAGCTGCAGAAGCGTGAGGTACTTGCACTCCCTCTAAAAAGACTTTTACATCTAAATAATAAACGCTACTATCTACACCCTGAATCGTGTCTAAAGGCACGCCATGAGCAGACGTCGTAGCCTGCTCAGTTGTAGTAGCGCTACCCTCGCCATTCTGTACCCCATCAGCGTTATACGTGGCAGCCTCTTGTTGCATATTATACAAACTACCAGAATCGTTAGCTGCTTGCTGTACATTAGCTACTGCTTCAGAAGGGGTACCGGTAGAATCTGTGGTCCCATCGTCAGCATCCCTTGCTAGGCTGAAAAGCATGGGTTCTGCAGTTGAGCGCTCTAAACCATACGTACTTCTTGTCCTATCCATTATTCGTAGGACCCCCTTCCTATCTTACCAGAGTAATACCTTTCACCATAAGGCTTACCCCTGACAGCATCAATAGCGCCAATGACCTGATTAGTAACTGCCAGTGTTTTATTAATAGTTTGCATCGTTTTGCTACTATCAACAGAGTGTACCCAGTCAGATACAGATTCTACCCAAGACTTCTTCGATTCTTGCTCACCTATTTCACTGGGACTCTTAGTTACTTCCTGTTCAATATCAGATTGCTGTGTAGAAGCAAGGGTAGCTTGCTGTACATCTTCAACAGTCGAAGTCGGACTTGTAATACTAGAAGAATACCCATAAGCCTTGTTAATAGGATTAGATACTACAACAGCAGTCATGCTAAATGGTATAAATGTATCCTGGTCTGATGTCATGCTGGTACTGATGCTTACAGGATAGCAAGTATACGACGCAAAATCAGGGAATACGAGGCGTAAACTACATCTGTACTTTGCAAGCTGGCTAGCGCGGATAAAGTATTTATAGGCGTTGACAAACGAGATAAACCATGAAGAGTTATCTGTTGCAGCGTCAAACGGTAAATATCCGCTGATAACCATGACTTGCGGTTCAAGTCCAGAAAATGTCGTCGCAAAAGAATCACCTACAGTGGGCATAATGCTCTGACGTTCCTGTAGATTTTCTTGCATCTGCGTGATAACTATAGCAGTATACCCGTCTACTAAATGGTTGTACACAGTCTGGAGTAAGTTTTTATCTTCGCCTTCAATAATAGCAGACATAGCAGAAACGTTTCCCTGAAGCTGCATATAAGCACGCCTGCTATTATCGTCTGACCCATCAGCGTATGTAAAGGAGACCAAACGTCCAGTCCCCTTCATATACTTAGTACCTAAACTGATAGATGCATTTTGAGCAAGGATATTCGACGTACTAATAGCGTCTTCTGCTTCTGACGAGATACCAGCCAAAGTTTCCTTGGTGATAGTCGTTGTACCTGTACTGAGGTCACCCAGAGTAACGGTGTCGGTTACGTTCTGCCTGGAGGACATACCAATAGAATCTGACGTTATTAAGTTTGATACGTTAGAGTTGACTTTTGCTAACTCTTCTGCAGATAAACTTGGCATCTATTCGTTACCTCCTATCGTACCCAACGTGCTGCATACGCAGATGTAGTTTCAGAACCTGGATTAAATGACGTAGTGCCTGGAATTGTGCTTGGGTCTGCTGGTGTAAGAGGTTTTACTGCCGGGGTATTAGCCTTGTCAATATCCCCGCGTGCCTCTTTGGCACTATCTGTTACCATCTTAACACGTACATAAGGTTCACCGTTATCATTAGCAACTGCAGAGTCGATTGCTGATTTCTTCTTAGTGAACGCCTTGTTGACACTTACTTGTTCCTGAGCCCCTGCCATGTCACCTTGCTGCCACATAATGAGGTCAAGCGCTTTGCTCTTTGTCATACCGTCTTTACCGATATTAACATTAAACTGCCTATTTAACTCGTCATTATTCATGCCACTAATACGTTTAGCAAAGGCTTGTAGGTCTTGCTGCTGTTTAGTGCGGGCATCCATGCCTAAAACGTAGTTAGTTAAGCCACCATCTTGTGTAACAAGGTCCTGCATCTCGTCTTCGGATAAGTTAATGCCAAGATTACCCAAATTCTCACGAAGATTTGCAGCACCACGGGCATCAAACATCGTAGCAAGTGCAGCACCAACTTTTTTCGGGTCGTACAACTTATTCTGAAGCCTTAAGCCGTACATATTAGAATCAATACGGTTAGACCCAGCACCAGCTTCTTTCCATCTGTTATATAAAGCCCTACCAGTATTAGACTTTAAGTTTTTGTCTAACTGAAGCTCTGCTAATTGCTGTGCAGTCGGGTCACTATACCCATTATAGTATTCCCCAACTTTAAGCAGAGTTTCAACTTCTTGCCAACCACCGTTAGTGTAGATATCATCAATCATTTCTGGGCTAATACCTAAAGCTTGTAAGTAGTCAGCAGCATCACTTACTGAGAAATTGATACCACCAATGCCTTCTTGACCAGTCCACTGACCAGCATTGATATTATTAGAGAAGCCGACAGCAATGTTTTCCAAAGATTCCCTAGACCCGGCAAGGTAAGTCGATGCAATTCTGTTACCTTCTTTGCCTGCGCCAGCCATCTTCCCTGCTAAACGCTGAGCTACGTAGCCAGTCATCTGGTCTACAGTTACTTTATTGGTGCCGCCACTATTGTACTTATCAGTTAAGTTTTTAATAGCTTTCTGAGCTTCTTCAGTTTGTAAATATGTACGTAATACGCGGTCAGGGGTAAACCCTTCAAGCCTACCATTTACGTACTCAGAAGAATTTCTAGTAGCGTCATTAAGTACTTGAGAACCTACATCGCCGTAGTTTAAACCTTTTGCAATGTTTACAAAAGTAGCGTCATAGTTCGACCTAAGAGCCCCACTGCCTAATCCCCATAAAGCATTAGCTGCACGATAAATGGGGTCGCCGCTAAAGGAGTTACTCTGGCCGTCAAAGTATTCAGCTACGTCTGCTTCTGTTGTACCGCCTCTAAATAAATATGCGGAACTTGCTAAAGCTTCACCTGTCGTAATCCTATGCTGTGATACAATACGGTTCCAAACTCTAGCATCAGCAAGCCTTGAATTTGTAGCGAGTACGTCCTCTAATCTATTTAAGTCTCGACGCCTAAACGGTGTCTCAACAGTATTTATAATACGGTTAATATCATGGAATACACCTGCAGTTAACGGACTACCTTCGATGTCAAACTCTGACATCACCGAAGCAGCCAGTACATCTCCAGGAGTGTACATAGCACGTTCTCTGTTGCCTCTGCCACGCATATAAGCCTGAGCCCTACGGTAATTATCTAAGTCATTAGATATAGGCCCAGCGTTTTGAGTTGCTACAGTATTAGCATAACTGAAGTCAGCCACGTTTGTCAAGGCATCAGCAATACCACGAGCCGGTTCTTGAATAACATTGTGCCAAATTCTACTGGTAAAGCGCTCAATGTTTTCACCAGCACGTTCAAAGATACGCCCCGGGCTTCTGTAAGCACGCTGTTCTTCTGCAAGACCTGTACGATATGCATTGTTGGCTGCAGTTTCTACGTTATTAGCATAGTTAGGCATAAATATACGAGTTGCCATAGCCTTGGCTGTACCCATGTCTACGTCTGCCCCAGCAGACTGCATAAATTGCCTAATATACATGGCAGCGAGATTACGCTGTTCTATTGCAGACCGGCCTTGTTCCCTCATGCCAGGTGTAAGAGATACAGCTTCGCGTAACATGGAAAGTAACGCATCGTCCATGTAGTCCCCACGAGCAAGAGCGTCTAATGCGTTAGTCTGATTTACAGAAACGTCCGCAATAGAGTACAAACCATCCCTGAACATGTTATTCGCGGCCATACCAATAGCACCAAAGTAGCCCCCACGGCCAATAGCGTTCTGGAACTGTTGTACACTAAAGCCGCCGCCTCTAGTAAACCCAGCTGCCAACATAGGCATACCAAAGTTACCACTATTAAGGAGTGCTGCCTGGGCAGAGAGCATCCTGGTAGCCATTGTTTGTACACCGCCACCGGCAGCTATTTCAGCGGGAGTCAGTGCACCACGTTTTTCAAGTTCCTGCATGTATGCCAGATTACGCATAGCAGGCTGCATACCAACATAGGCAGGGTTGCCGTACTGGCCGAAAGCTACGGTACTCATATTAGCTGCCATGTTCATCATGTCATTAGGATTGATGCCCATTGCGCGGCCATACTTAAAGGCGTCCGTACCGAGACCCATTGCAAAATTATTCGCGTGGAACAGGTTTACACCCATGTCCTTCATTTGCTTAACGAGCTGCATCGTTTCTTGGACGTCTTTGTTGCCCATAACGCCCGTCAAGAATTTAACTACGTTAGCTGCTGCGCTTACTTGTTTTACAAGTTCATCAGGGTTTGTACCCTGGAATAAACCGCCTTGCAAGCCCATGTTAGTGAGTTCACGGAAGCCAGACATGTTAAGGCGAGGCTGCAGGCTGTTAGTATTAAAGATTTCGTTGTAAGCGAGGTCTTCAATGCCTGTTATGGCCTGCTGGGCCTGTCTGGTACTAAAACCACCTGTACTAAAGCGAGCACTCATGCGTTGTAAGGCCGCTACGTCGCGGTTATGTTCCTGAGCGACGCGAATCATTGGGTCTGCAACTGCTCCTACAACAGTACCCGCGAGCATACCAACGGGACCACCAAGCATAAGCCCAGCCATACGAGAGCTCCCAAAGCCTATTGCTCTTGCAAGTGCAGGACCGCCAAGTAAAGTACCAGCTAAACCAGCACCAACTTCAGCTCCCGTACCAATTGCGTTGATGCCTGCAGAGCTAAAACGATAACCCATCTCCTGAGCTCTGTTCTGCCAGAACTCCATAGGAGAGACGTTATACGGTACATTAGCAGTCATCATACCTACGAGAGACTGATTACCTGCAAATTGAGCATATGCAGGATTCATTGCACCCAGCCATACACCCGGAGGGCTAGTACGTAAATATTGGCTCTGGTTGTATAAATGGATGTCCGTTGCACCGAGCTTCGTTCCTACGGTGCGGACACTATTATTTAACGAATTTAAAGTTAAGTTGAGAGTTTGGAAACTAAACGCTAAAGAATCACGGAAAGAACGGAGGGTCGTAGATAAATCAGCAGACGCGTTCCCCATACCTGCCGGACGTAAACTCTCGGAGCTTAACTGTCGTGCCTGAGTTGTGAAATTTTGTGTAGTAAAGTCATTACCGACGCCCGGTATTGGGTAATCTGCCATATTCTAGGCACTCCTCCTTTCTCTCAAGGTATAGAGAGTTGGTTTATTTAGCGTTCTGGGTTAAAATATTTTTTACGGAGGTCCTTGAGTACAAAGCTGTACCCTTCACCTTCCTTGTGCAGCTTTTTAAAAGCAGAGACCGGAACTTTAAGTCTTTCATCCCTATAAAGGTCGATGAGTTCCAGTGTTTTTACGTCGTCAGGCAGGGTAAACTCCTTAATCGTAATTACCCCGTCACTACCCATACGGGAGCTATTGAACCAAAGCTGCAAATGCTTTTTTATCACGTTGTATTGCCCTAAATCACTTTGAAAAGTCAGGGCGGAATTTGTAGGTTTAACTGAAATTAACATAACTGATTGCTCCAATCTGTATAGAATTTCTTATAAGTATATTATACCTAAGAGAAATCATAAAGAAACAGGGGCTCCAGAGCAACTTCTGCAATGCTCAGAACCCCTGCCAAGAAAGAAAGGAGAGAGTATGTATAACTTAGTCCTTTATATGTGGTGCGATGTATTTGTCATAATCGGCTTTGGAGACCACAGGACTAGGTTTGTGAAATTTATTGTACCAACCCCGGAATCGTTCTGCATAAGGCGATGGGCGGAACACCGGATAACGAGTAAGGAAGTCTTTTTTCGCTCGAATTCTGTTAATTTCTTTCGCTTTCTCCACTTCACTCGCTCCAGACGTGCCTAGCGCCCTGAGTTTCGCCTCATCTGCTGCTGCTTGCAGTTGATGTGCAGCGTAGACTCCGGAGGTAGTAGCTAAAAGTACGCCGGTACTAGCAAGGCCAAGTTGAGCCCTAATCTCAGGGGGTACATCTTGCATACCACTGAACCCAGCTTGTTGCCTGAATTCATCCTGGTGCTGTATTGCACCGGCAAGTACACCTGCGCCTAGGCCTTGACGGCCTGGCCTATCAGTGTTACGATATATATAATACAGAGCTGCAGGGATTGCCATACCGGCAGCCATGTAAGCTTTCGATTTAGGGTCGGTGCCTTGTGGGGTAGTAACCGTTTCTGCTGCTTCTCTCATAGCCTTAGCGTTGGCGGCGAGCGCTATAGCAGCACCTGCACCTACGCCAGCCATGCCCACCAATGCTTTCTTTTTGTGATTACCGGGGTCATCATCGAGAGTCTTGAGGTTATCATAGGTCTCGAGGATTGGATTATGAGGCCCATTGAGCTCTACTTTAAGACCCTGACCACCACCGTAAGTCACGTCAAAAGCCTTTTGACCATACTCAGGAAAATACTTATTAAGTAACTTATTTTTTACATAGTTCTTAACTTTTTGAGTAAGCTCACTGGTGTCAACAGCACTAGTTTTAGAAAGTGCCTTGTTATAATTGTTGTACATAGCTGCAGAACTGCCAGCTACAACGCCACCCAAGGCTAATGTACGTGTACCATCAGGAGGATTATGTATACCACGTTTAATTAAATCACTTAAAGTAATCCGGGACATAATTTCTAACACCTTCTGATACACGCCCAGCAGCGTAACCACCAGTCCCCGCGCCAGTAGCTAAGATAGCGGTACCAAGTAACCTAGACCCCGGTACTTTCTTAGATGCCTTAGAAGCTACACCGGTAGCTTTGCCTAACGCAGATGTCACACCGCTAGGTACAGCAAATGCAAGTTTATACATCTCAATACGAGTATCGAGGTCTACACCAAGCGCGTCGCAGATATCTTCAGCACTGGTCTTCTCAATTACAGATGGGTGGTTTTCCCTGTCGGGATAATTACGGTCACTTGTTGCCCATTCCTGCCAATCATAGTAATCAGCATAGTCTTCCGGGCGGTTCACAGCCGGGGCCATAGTAGTCGTGGGGATGTTAGGTGGGTCATTGACTTGTTCAGAGGCAAGTTTAGGTTCATTATAGAATCCATACTGCTGCATCTGAGCTTGACGGCCATCGTCTAAGCCCTTACTTAACCCATACATACCAGCACCCAAAACTGCTGCGTTAGTACCAATAGTAGCAGCGCGTTCACGTTTAAGTGCTGCGTCATATTTATTCATACGGCTATGATAGCTGTTCATACGGTCGAGCATCTGCTCCGGCGTTTTACCAACAGTAGAACGGTTAGCCATCATTGTGGCCATTTCCTGTTGATTACGTGCTACACGGCGTACGTTATCGCCTTTCATTGTGTCCCATGCACGGGCAACGCGGCCCTTAGGGGCTTTTGCAGATACTGCACCGGGAGACTTTCTGAGCATGGTTAAAACGCTCTTTAAACTTGGCATATATATAAACCCTCCCTAGGTATAAAGATTCAATACTTTCGTACTTATATTATACCTAGGAAGGTATACATGGGAGTTTGTCCCCAGTCGAAGGACCTATGTTAATCTTTCTCGTCTACAGGACCGTGTACAATGCGTACAGCGAATTCACAATTCTTGCAATCGCCGTCGCAGTCTTCATCGTCTTCACAGTCTTCATCGTCGTCTTCGTCCCAATCGTCGTCATCATCATCGTCGTCCCAATCAGTTACGTCAAGACATACGGTGTAGGGAACTTCACCACCGAGTTTATCATACAGCTCATCCATTTTACGCTCTGCAGCAATAAGCTTAGCGTACTGGCTAATGGCTTCACCATGAGCTTTGTGATACTCAGCTACTGCGTTCAAGTACTCAACAGTATCGTTGAAGCTATCTTCAGTGCGGATAGCATCCTGAGTAGACGAATTTATGCGCAGTTTATGCGGGTATGCTGCTTTGATGACATCCTCGAGCTGCTTGGCCATGGCCAATACTTTAGCTGTTGCTTCGGCACCGAATTTGTCGCTCTTTGCGCGCAATGCATCAATATCAAGTTTTTTACCAGTCATATTTTCATCCATCTTTTTCATACTCTTGTACTCCTTTTCATAATCCTTTAATAGGCCTTTTTGCAGGCATTTTATTACCAGGATGTTTAGATAAAAGCTCAGCAACGTCTGCTAATGCATTAGCTGTTTTTGCAATGAACGCCTCATCACTACGTTTACGAACTTCTTTAGCACCTGGAATTACGAGGTCAATATACTCATCTGTCAGCCTCTCTATGCGTTTAGAGAGCTGTGGGTCTAATGACAGCCCACTGGCTAAAATGTTAATCATAGTCTCGAAGATTCTAAATTGTTCCCTCCGTATCCACACTGCCTGACAGAGAGACTCTTGGAAACTACCAAGTGGCGGAAGTGGGATACCAGAGAGAAACATAGAAGCACGGGCTAAATACAGTGGGCTATTTAAAAAGCCTTTACGAGTCTGTCAAAGTTCTTCTCAATAAACCCAAGCTTATTGTAGAACTCTACTCTGTGGTTCCAGAGCACTGCAATGAGAAGCGTCGGGAGACCGTTTAAGAACTCTGCTCTTTCAATGAGACTCTTTTCAAGGTCTTTGGGGTCTCCTTTAGTAATCGGTGGGAAGTAATTACCACCAAAGCGCTCTAAGTTGGATGCCAGTACGTAGCGGCTATATACCGACGATACCACATCTTTGAGGGGAGCATACCCAATCTGGGACTCAGTAAGTCTAAGAGCAAGATTGTCTTCCCAATAGAATTGAGACCTCAGGGTTACTTCTGCACCACGTACAAAGAAAGACTCTGATGCATACCCACGAGTTAAAATAGAGTCGAGGATAGGCAGTACCTCATCATCAGTATATGTAGGTTCAGCAGGAGCCTCACCGTTATTCACTGATGCGTCCTCTGCCTTGTCCTGGGGAGCTTTGTTATCCTCAGGGTTTGCTGGTGCAAAAGTATGAGTAAACTTAGCACCTTCAGTTACCTTTGCATTCTTGGATGCCTCTTTAGTATCCATGCTGGCAAAGATAGATTTGTGGTCGGTAGTAGCAGCTAAGTGCTCTTTAGCACGCTCTTCCTGTTGGGCTTTGTCTTTAGCCTCAACTTCTTTAATTTGTTCTTCAGAGTACCCGAGAATACCAAGCATCTTTTTGAAGCCGTCATCAGTTGAAGGCTGAGCTGCCGGAGTAGGAATCATGCCTTCAATTTTTTTATTGTCTGCTTCACTGGTGTCCGGTACTTCTGATACAGCTCCAAGATTTCCAGCCCTAGCGAAAGGACTCTGGCTCCCGAGGTTAGAAGAAACTTGATTGTTTGGGGCGAAACGGTCATTGTGCATTACCATCCTTGTCATTCTCCTCTAAAATGTCTTTAATGTTAAGTTCACAAGTAGTGATTACTTCGGGATACTTGCTCCCAAGGTGAAACGTAACCTTACTATCGTTAATTTCTACAGCTAAGATAGCATACTTAAAACTGAGCTTTTCAAGAGTCTCAACGATAGCTGCTGTTACACGTGGGTTACGCTTATAAAATCTATGGACTTTTTCACGGTTGTCGTCAATCATACTCATTATCTCCTTTACTAATTAAATTTAAAGATATGTTGTAAACTATCTCTTATTATATTATACCAGACTTTTATGTTTATGTCAATACCACTATGTAAAAAAAAAGATAGACCTTGGCACCACGAGTAGAAAGGATAAAGAGCTCGTAGTCTGAGAACGCCAAGGCCTTATTCAGAAAGGATTTGTGAATGTTTACTAAGTCTGACAAAAACTTAGCAATAGCTGAAACGATATAACCATTCATTCACTGTAGTTATTATAACATAGACCATCATTGTATGTCAAGGTGTCTCAATGAAAAAGTTGAGAATTTTTATACAAGTAGTTATGCATATGTATACAGGTTTTTGTGTATAAAGATACAACATCAAAGATACAAAGAGACCCAAGGCCTGGTAGAGAGAACAATCATAGATTTAAAAGGAAGTGGTCACTATGATTTAGGCCTTGGGTCTCAATGTTAGCTCCGTGCCTACTGAACTGAAGTAGGCGGCAGGAACTAGAACAACAGTTCTTGATATTATTATAACAAAGCCCCAACTATTTGTCAACACCTTTTTACTAAAATTTTTAAAAATTTTTTAAAGCAAATTTTTCTGAGTCAATTTTGTGCAAATTTGTAATTTTAATTAGTGTATACTATTTATTATAAATTATATCATTTAGTGTATACTCTTTAGTATGTTAAAATATTTATAAAAGTTTAAAAATATTGATAGTGTACATTTGTCCATTCTCTCGAAAGCCGCATCAGGAGTGGCTTTGAGGCACATTGACATGATAGTGGGAACAAATTTGTCCCAGTTCGACCTGTATATTTTTTATCGTGAGGAACTCGGCTCGTATGAATTTACACTGTATATTTATACAGAAAGTTGCATAAATATACAATAGCATATTTACAAAATAGTAAAAATTGATATACAAATTGTAATATATTACACTTTAGAACGACATTTTTGCAATAGTGTAACATTAAAAATTTGAATTTTCTGACAATTTCTAGAAATGGCTGTGTGTCGGCATTTTTACGGATTTTACAAAACTTCCCGCCGGTAACAGATTGTGGGAGCAATTTTGTCCCACTATTTTTACAGGGCAAAATCGTCGTTTTACACCGACAGGCTCGGCAAAACTAAAAGTGTAACCGCAGAATGCCGAGTACATCAGGGTTTAACGAGGGTGGTTACACTTTGTCTACACTTTTTTTAAAAAAGTGTAACCGTGAAAACCCGCATCATTACTGGGGTTAGAGGTGGTTGTCTACAAAAACTACACTTTTTTTGAATGAGTAGATATATATACGTAAAATCGTACGTGTTATTTTTATACATATACAAAACAGGGGGACCCCCTAAACGCGCGTATATGTACTATATATATAAAAAAAGTGTAGTATTTGTAGTATATATATATAAACCCTAGTAACCATGCGGTTTTCGGCGGTTACACTTTTTTTAGAAAAGTGTAGACAAAGTGTAACCACAATGCTTTTAATCCGACAGGCTCGGCAAAAAGCTTACCACACCCCTATATCTACCCGAAAAACTCAGTGAATTTTTAGATTGGTATAAGTAAAATAAGGATGGATGTGTTGTTTAGTGCGACAGGCTAAGCGCATCTGAGTCAACACTGTATCCTAATTTTTAGCAAAGGGGCTGATTTGTATGTCTCATAAATTTTTGAAGTATGAATTTTCTTGGCCTGGTCTTTACAGTTTCTACCGTCGTCGTTATAATGGTGACCGTCTGGTACAAACTCCGTGGGGGACAGTTACTCCCAGTTATTACAGGTATTCATTTTTAACTACTCCAAGAAATGAATCGGAGGTTTTCACTTTTGATAAGAGTAGTAAAGAGAATGCTGCACTCAACAATATTTTCCAGGCATCTCGTATCCGTAACAAACTTATCTTTGTGGAAAAGGGTTCAGGCAGGCTCACATCACCCGACCTTGTGGCTCAAAGCTTAAAAACAGTATCTGCCAGCATCCAACCAGAATTTTTCTTTCGTAAATATGAGGGGGAGTATTCTCTTCGGTTTTGCAGCTCTTTAAACGAAGATAGAGTGTCAAATTCGCAAAACGGTGCAGTTATTAAATCTATGGGTAAGGCTAACCGATGCAACATTTCACAGTGGTTCGACCATGATTTGCATATTTTTACAGAATTCTTTTTGGGTCCAACCTGTAAAATACCTGTATCTTTAGTTAACTCCTACATACGGAATTTAGCGCCTAAGTACCTCATAGACACTCATCCGAGATACAGTGAATATAAATTTCATGCAGTACTACCATACGCCATCTGGGAGGTATGTGAGCTTATCAGGGAGCTTGAGCGTAATGTATCTATCTTTTATGCGGAACCTCTCTTCGGGCGTCCCAGTGGCACAGTTCGTCTCATGATGTACTGGAATGTTATTAGGTGTATGTACTACACTATACAGAGGTGGTCAGAAGAAGCAGGCCGAGGTAGGGGCGCTAGTTATATCTCCAGCCATAATTTTTGGAATGGGTATACTGATTTAAAACAGCCATGCTCTTTTGTCACCGACCCCATAAGTTATATCTATGCTATACCTGTACTTTACGTCCGTTTAAAACACCGCATGGAAGCACTTAAAAAGCTTGTTACGATATACCCTGTAACACCTGAGTGGCTACGTGATTTTGCTATATTTGAAGAAATGGCCGGGAGCTGTATTGAAGTAGCCCGGCAGATAAGTGAGCGTCTCTTTTTAGGCAGTGAGGTACAAGACTATTTTTCTGATGGTGACGACTACACTCTACTGTTCAGTCCAAACGCTGACCGCAATATGAGTGAGTATCTTTCTAAAAAGCTATACGGTGCTATCCCTAGTAATTTTGATGTGCTGTATACTTTATGGCGTCGTTCCCAACTCCGTGATTACAACGCAACCAGGACAAGCGTTACGTATTCGTTAGATAGTGGGCCAGCCTTTGACTTTACAAAGGAACCCAAAGATGATACAATGTTATGGGCAGCAATACCTTTTAACAACGCATCTTGGTACGGTTTAGAATTTGATGCTAATGATAGAGAGTGGTATCACCGGTGTTTATCACAGGGGTCTAATCTGTACTATTTGCTCATTGCTCAACTAGGGGCTACAGTGTTAAACACATTAGCATCATGGCCTTTACTTAAGCTTACTAAAATATTTTCGTATATGTATTCCTGGTCCCACAGGCAGGAGACTAGCACCAATGATTATATCGTGTGTTTAGCACCAAACGCTAGCAGGCACGAATACATTGATAAAGTATTTGGTAAAATTAGTAGGACACCAGAAAACCTCTGGTCCCGTAATAATTATTCGGTTCCCCTTCCACTTCTTGATATCGGCATGGGCCCTGATTTTAACGTCGAAGTGAAAAAGATACCTAGAGAGCAGCAGGAATTAAATAGTTTAAACTAAAAGAAGGTGATTAGACATGCATAAAAAAGTAGGGCCAGATTCTGTATTAGTGTACACGAAGCTTGGCAAGGCCAGGCCTAATCAGGTCACAGAACCGGCGCTTTATATCCGTGATTTACCGCATGCTGAAAGTTCAGAGGCTGTAACTGTTTGTTATGCTTACAATATGGGGCCATATCATGACATAGAGTTTGAAAGCCACTATGGGTTCTCCGGTAATTATCTCGAATCCATCTTAATGGACGCTAAGCTTCCATTTGAGCCAAAAGACTTTTATCCAAGAATGCAGAGCGAGTCCCTTAAAGCATATACTCATGTAAATCTTAAGCCATACCTTAAGTATCTTCGTACAGCATCGTGGTTATTCAGGCAAATGTCTGAAACTTTATTATCACTGTATCATGACCATAAAATTAACCCCAATCTTTACTACAAACATACCCCTGAGACGCATGAGAATCCTCTGTACGCTTTTTTATTTTGGGGCGAGATAAATTATATGGACCGTTTGTCAAATCTCGTCAGAACGAATTCCAGAGCATATAAAACTAATCTAAGCACGTCAGATGCACTGCCAGCATACTGTGAAAAGATACATTTTATAGACGACGGACGTTTTTCAAAAGAGTATAAAACCGGCGAATATTATCAGTATTTATACCACAATTATCTGATAGGCAAGGATTTAGGCAATAATTTATCTCCGCTTACTATGAGTATCATTCATAACATAATTAGGGGTAAGGCCCCCTTTGATAGGGGTATGTCGTACAAGAACACATACAATCTGCTTACCCGGTATCTCGATAATCCCACAGGTACACGGGGGGCAGGTGTTTGTACTAGAACAGCAGACCAGGAGAGGAGGGACAAGATTACAGAGATACTTAATGACGGTCACACGCTTACCCATGCAGCCTTAGTATCAAACCTTAAGTACGTTGATATCTGGCAGCGTCCTTTCGTTAACTGCCATGATTATAGTGCGTTAGCATTCCGTATGCCCATACTCCATTCTAAGATTTTAAAGAGATTTGGGCACGCTTTGGCCCTGTACAATAAGGATACTCCGTTCTTAAAGTCTTTGTACACTAACCAAAAGCGTTTAGCTTCTAAACGCGCAGCGGAACATATCCTTACGGAGCATGCAGGTTTGTTCTTCCCGTTTTTCAAAAACGCTGTATGCATTCCTATAAACCAGAAAGAATGGCTTGACACTCCAAAGTTTAAGTTCTTTGGGTTCCAGATGAGCGGCATTAACTCTTGGCAGGAATTTGGGGACTGGCCTGCAGTAAACAACAGCTATAGGCTTTCTGACTTATCAAAAGATGTATTCACTCGAGCTTATGACGAAGGTAGCGGAAGTAAGCTGCAATTACATCTAGAAATAAAGCAGCCACTCCGTCATGCTATTAGCAAGGCGGGGGTGTACTACAAAGCATCCACAGCCCACTCAGCCCGTGACGTTAACATTACATCAGTTTCCCAGTGCGATAAAATGACTGCAGAGCTACACTTTATAAACTGCTTAGCTCAAGATACGCTTCTTTTGCCTTCCCGTAATAATTTTGATGAGCTTTCAAAGCCGTACATGGGTGCCATAGCATATAACACTGCCCGTACCGTACTATCCCAGGTAACAAGTTCTCGTGTAGTCAGGAACAATGATAACATAGTTTCTGTATTTACCCGTATACCGGACATCGTACCTGAGGGTTTACGCATGGAGAATACGAATGCTTATGACCTTACAACCTTAGAGACCGGTGCTTTACAGGGTAACAGCTTGACTCCCCCGTATTCTCAGGATACTGGACGCTTAGTACCAATACGTACTTATGATGAGCGTAATATTGTAAGGGGTCCTCGGTTTTCTACTACAAGCCTTGAAATAACAGAGAATGGTGACACCTTCACAGTACAAAACCAGCGGCATCGTGCAACAGACTTTAGGCCATATGAGACAAATGGTGTACCTTCACTTTTTAATACCTATAGTCAGCTTGATATAGCAGGTTATAAGTCTATAAATTCAACCCTTAGCACTTTTTCTAACGGTAACATCTGGCCGGTAGGTAATCGAGCTTTTATAGATAGAGCGCAGCCGACTTTAATGTTCGACAGGTCACCATCTTATATTGGCAGCGAGGACCGAGACCCGTCCGTAACAATCTATGCATATACAAATTTTGAAAATAGCAGCATCGCTAACTTAATGCCGGATTTAGCTCCATTCTTCCCGAATCTCAGTTATAACGATGAACTGCCTATGAATTATGTGTATTGTAAAGATTATAGCCTGTGGCATACGGCAACTTCTAAGCATTTATTAAGTGCTACAAACAGGTTCTGGGAAGCTGTGCTCTGTAGCCCATATGGTAGCAGCAACAATCCTCTAACCTCTTTTGACTTGAACCCATGTACTACGGAAAATGGCGATGTGGTTTATGGTATGGACACTGATTTCATGGTTAAAAACGCACCTGAGATTATTAAAGAAACTATTAACATGCTAAACTTAGGATATTCCATTTTATGCGATTATTTTAACTGGCTCGAACTTAATAATCTCACAGCTGGAAGATATGAACGCATCTTGCATAAAATTGCAGGTCTTATGCATAAGTATACAAAGAATGTGAATATTTATACAATGTTAGGTCAGATGCAGCTGGGTAATACAGTAGATGTATCACGTATTGTATAAATATACAGAAAGGAGTGAATAATTATACATTATGAGTAAGAAAACCATTTTAACTAAGATGACACCTTTTTTGGGTAATATTGGTAGTGTCGGGGCAGCTCGTTATTATTATGCCAGGGGAGAGCAAAAATGGCTACTGAGTATTAATTCACCAAGTTATAATCCGTGCACCTGGGATAATCACGGACCTAATCAGTTGAATACCATGCATTTAATGAGCAGAAAAGATTGGGACCATTTAAATAGGGCTGAACCTTTGATTCCTATTTGTATTAAATCTGAGGCATCTGTTGCACCAAGCGTTGGGCAAAGTTTTAGAATACATAACCATAGTTATTTAGCAGAGTTACCTCCCAGTGCTGCTAACCGTCGACGTGGCAACTATACTGCTCATGATGATAGCTTGAGCTTCTCCGAAACGCTAAGCGATTACAATAACTTGCCTGAGTACACAAAGAGGCTCCAGATGCCTCTTCATGCTCAGGTAGTTGCACAGACAAGTGAACTGATAGAAAAGGGAGCGTATACATCTGTACTGGATGAGCTTAATTCTAGAATTGATACATCATCTAAATCTAATTTACTCCCGGGTGCATGTGGCTGGACTTCTAATATTGACATGTTAATAGAGCTGAAGTCAAAACCATGGGCAGAACTCAATTCATACGAGAAGATGCTCTTAGGGGTAGCAACGTATGTCAATGAAAAGCATGGCAACGGCCAGTATTCTCTTACAGAGCTCATAAGTAAGATAGAGTCTGTAATTGATAAAATGGCTACTACTATACTTAAAATGACAAAGAACATTGATTACTACAGTGAAGGCACCAGCATTACTCAGGTATTAAACTATTTAGAGAAAAAATCAGGCTCTGTTACTGAAGCTCTCGATACTTATTTTTATTGGAGCTTTGATGACGACGATGAAGATGACTCTAGGTGGGCTAATTCTGGTAAGCCTCTCGAATTTTGTGCTTATAAAGATACAGAAGGCAGTATGGATTATACATTTTTGGGGGAGAACTACGAAGGTGATATGGAGCTGGGTGTATTAGACTGTACAGATAATTGCACTTCTCAAGAAAGCAGGAAGCGGTTGCTACTATTTGCTGACATGGAAAAAAGTAGAGCAAAATTCTTAGCAGATAGAGTAGCATCTGGAGAAGCAAGGAGTGAAGTTGAGTATTTAGCTAGAGGAATTCAAGGCTGCTTTGAACGCACACTTGCGCCATACAAAGATAAGCTTAACCGGTTCTGTCAATTACTCAGCACTTGCACTCATCTCGTATGTAACCCACTTCATGTGACTCCTGAGGGTACAGATAATTTATATGCAGCACCATCAGGGCAAAGCTTAAGTGAAAACGAAGAGATTTATAAAATAAATGGGCATTGCCAGGCAGCGTCTCTCCTTTATTCTCTACATCAGGAGCTGTATAAATTCTGGTACAGTATTTGTCCTAAATTTGCGGGAGGTAGGCAGTTTAGAGGACTTGTCCTTTTTGCATCGCCTAATGACCCAAACCCTCTCCTTAGTTACTCCATACCTACAGATTCTTACAATGTTTGCATGTTCCAGGCACTTGTCCTGGCATCTTTATGGGAGTTAAAGAAATTACTCAGGGAACAGAAAGATTTCTTAGCTGAGACCTTTAATAGCCCAGAGATAGCAAAAAGCTCTGTAGGTAAAATTATTATTGGACAATTACTAGCCAATGAAGATATACTTCAGATTACAAGACAGTGCGACACCATAAACCCAATTCTGTCTATGTGGTTGCATTATAATCCCCGTAATACTACTCATTTAAGTGAGCAGGTTACAGCTGAATCAGGTGATACACTAAAGCTTTTCATGGGGTATTATGAGTTATACTACCTATTGCATAATTATTCAAAGTTTGTGAATATTTATACAGATTGTTCAAGAGCCGGGGCCACGCCGGAATCTGAAGTATCCGAAGACGACTTGTATCGGTTCTATGAACCGACAAGAGGTCACAAACATCAGGACCTGCTAGATTTTTATTTAGCACCGTATTATTCATCTAAATATTACTATAAGGCAGCTAAATAGAGATTGACATTACTTTAAATTTATGCTATAATAATAAAAGATTGGAGGAATTTTTAATGGCAGTTTTATTTCCGGAAGCCCAGATAAAAATGAGCAGGCGTTCAGAGTCTGAAAGACATCAATTTTTATTCTTGGGTGATTTTACTTTATTCCCAAGGTTATTAAACAGTGTAGCCACAGTCTCAGCAGATATTACTAAAAGGTATATCAACAAAGGGTATGGGCTAGGGGGCAACAAGGGTAGCTCTGCAGTAGATACGGTAGGTCCCGCACCAGGCACTATTGAATATATTGCCATCATGGCTGCAGATAATAGCACTCTTCACCAACCCTATTGTATACAGGGTATTACATTTACAGATAATGAGCTTGGTAAATATACACCCAATAGTGATAGTGCTTACTATCCGCATACTTCATATTTGATAGATGTATTAAACCTGGGCTTTACCAGTACATCAAAGCCTATCGCTGGAGCTCTTGCTAAGTTTTTGTGCACGTCACCTTTATACAGTATCAATAATGGTTTTATCTGGCGATACTTTGATTTAAACCAAGGCAAATACATTGAATACAAGCTCCCAGCGTTAATCTGGAAAGCAATGGTGGTCCCGTTTAAAGAACCGAGTCTTATAAGTGAGGATACAGCAGCAGCAATTCGTGAATTGAATTCATTGCTTACAGCCCTTCAGCTTACGCTCGACGAGACATTATGGTTTACGAAGGCTTACGATAAGTATGAAAGCAGTACCCAGAATATGCTCGTGACAAGGAAAGCCGACACTAAGATTAGTATTGCGAGCCCGAATATTGACTCTGACAAGGGTGCGCTAGAACTACCGGGTGTAGCAGTGTATAGCTTGGCACTTAGTTATACTATTTGTCTACTGGGATATCTATATTACGTAATGATTACAGCAGCGAAACTCCAGGTGCAGGCAGCGAATGACCAGGAGAAATTTCAGGACAATCCAGAAGGCGATGTCTATAAAAATTATACTTTTGTAATTGGTATGGCGTCGGCTCTGTTAACAATGGCTAAAAATGCGTACGGGGAGCTTCTAAACGTAATTAAGTTCCTGGCTGTACCATCACCGCTTAGTTTGCCGGAATTCCGCAAATGTCATCGGTTCTCGATGCTTGAACAGGATATGGCAGCGATTACAGCGGCTAATGCCGATATTAACTTAAGCAGTCTTGTAGCTGCGCTCTCCCAGCTTGATACGGAAGGAGGAAGCCTTAATGACAACAATGAACCTTCTGAAGCCGGAGAAAACTAAAGACCTTCGTAAATATGGCGAGTACCGGTACATTAAAAAGTACGATATGTTAGCTATCACGATGCCAGGAGTTGGGTCAGGGTCTGTGATTAGTGTACCCTATGATATGGACCAGGATGTCTTAGTGCAGTTTAGTGCAAACACCGTATCCGCTGATATGTTAAATAAGCTTGATGAATTCCCAGTATATCAGGTATACATCCGTAATTACATGAAAAAGCATGGCGAGGAGATACTGAAAAAGTATGACTTAATGCCTGAGTTTACGACTCTTGATAACGAAGTTACACTTGATAACGCAGTTACACCTGATGTAAGTAGTGATGAAGATTTAGCTGAGCTTAAATTTAAAGAGCAGCTAAATCTAAATGCTATTTTAGGGATTGGTTTAGGTGAAAAAGAGGAGGCTAAAGCATGAAGGTATTTATCTCTCAGCCGATGAATGGTAGAGACGAAAAAACAATTTTAGATGAAAGAGCTAAAATGTTTCAAAAAGTGCAGGCGAAGTATCCTACCGAATCCATAGAGCTCATTGATTCCTACATACCAGAAGCCTGTCCTACAAACCGTAAACATAGGGGTTCTTGGTATTTAGGTAAATCTCTTGAGTTTTTATCAGAGGCTGATTTAGCTGTATTCGCACCAGGCTTCGAGAAAGCTAAGGGCTGCTTGGTAGAGTATCTTACTGCAAAGTTTTATGATATCCCTACCTATTGTGAGGCAGACCCCAACGATATAATCTCTGGCATTATTGGTAATTTAATGAATGCAGCAGAAATAACTTTTAAAGACGACAACTCTGAGTATAACCAAGCTTCAGCAGCCAGAATAACGGATTCTTCGTCATCTTTTAAAAAGGAGCTGCCAGACATAACATTTGCCAAAGAGTATGTTACTATGATGGTGGACGGTGTACCGTATAGAGACCCCTTTAGGACATCAACGCTTGAATATCCTAATTCAACTAGATAGGTTGCTCGGTATTAATATGGAGGGAGGTGACGCAACTTGTATGCTTAGGATAAAAAATGTAGCTTTGTTTCAAAATAGGCACCGGGTGCCGAACTATGTTAAAGACTGGTTTTTCGATGAACGTAAAAACGGGTACAACCCGCTTGATATTAAGCAGCTTCAGGATTTGGCAAAAGAAAAGTGCTTGAAGTGGAAAGCCGAGGGTATTCAGCGGGTACATATTTACTTAAGTGGGTTGACGTCAGCAACAGTAGCTGCGCTTAACGCTGTATGGGATACTGGCATGAGTGCTAAACTTTACCACTACAGCTTTCTGCTCGATAAATGGCTTCCTCAAACCTTGGCGTTTTTTAAAGATAGGGACACAACAAGCAGCTTAATGTCTTCATCTGAACTCCAAGCGTGGAATGAGGAACAAGAAGCGCGTAAGGAGCTGACACTTACAGAGTATTTACTTTTTGTAGGCTACGCCAGGATTTTTCAGGATGTGATGCAGGAAGCAGACTCAGGGTTTATCGACTTCACTAAGGTCAAACAGGATATTCATGATAAATATGTACATGTTAATGATACCTACATTGACCTTATGAAGCCTTATTTTGATACAAGAAAGAAACAGGAGGTGCCGTATAATGTCAAACTTAGAGAAGCAATTAAGCACAACAGAAACAACCGAAACAAAGCCAAAGTCAACCAGCTCATTAGAGCTGTCCTTAAAGGTGGAACGTACCGAAGGAAAAGGAGCTAAGGCAGAAGTTAGCGATGACTTTATAGCTCTTATCGGTACAGGTATTCAGTGGTTAAAACAGATTTGGGGGAGTACAAATGGAAAATAATATCGTGCGACCTAAAGTCACGCTTTTAAATCCAGAAGCGGTAAAAACTGCGTTTCGTGATATCGGGCGCTTCGCTAGCATCTGTAAATCGACGGACGTTGAAGCAGAATTGCCCGATAAAAAAGCACAAATAATTGGGTTTAGCTGTGTAAAAGCGGGGCACTTCAGTGCTAGCCGAGGTATTATGTGGCTTTTTAAAATCGAAAACATGAGTAGAGTAGCGTCACATCAACTTGTACGTCATCATGTGGGCGTAGCAATTAATCAAGCATCGGGTGTCTTTGCTGGAGCTACGGAAGATATAGTAGTGCCAGATTCTGTACTTGTACATATGAGTAATCATGAGGAACTTACAGATGATATTGAAAAACTGAATGTGCTCGCCGATAAAATCTATAAACGCTTAACAGATTTAGGTACGTCTAAGTCTGATGCCAGGTACTTCATGCCTCTTGCTCGTGTTACACACATGAACATCGGGCTTACGCCTGAAGCATTAATGCACATTGCAAACGAGCGTTTATGTACTAAGGCTCAGTGGGAAATCAGGTTCATCGTTCAGCAGATGTGTGAACTGGTAAAAGCAGAAGACCCAGAGTGGGGGTACTTCTTAAAACCGAAATGCTACAGATTGCACGGTTGTAACGAAGCAGTATCTTGTGGCCTCTGGGCTAAGTATGTAGCGGCTATGGGTCTCAGCAATGCACCTTGTGCAGACCCGTTAGAACGGCAGTCTAAATAAGGGAGAAATTAAAATGAGTAAAGACGAAACATATACACTGGGAGAGATATCGGATACAGGCGAAGCTAGAGTAGATGGTAATATGGAAGTAGGCGAAACCGACTCCGATATCGAGTCTTTACTCGAAGATATGGAAACGGAAGATAGAGAGCATATTGCAAGCACAAAGACTAGCAACGAAGATATCGACATTGCAGATGTTGACCCGGAGTTTAAAGAACGGGAAGCCATCTCAGTCTCGATTCGCGCTTGCAAGACTTGTCATCGTCAAATCACAGAAGCCTTACTTGTTGATGGAGAGTGTCCGATATGTGCAGGCAAGAGGTTGCGTGAGATTGAATCTAAATTAGTACAGCTTGGTGCTATGCCACAGGTTAGGAAGTATTGTGCTCTGGATGGACACAGGTCAGTAACTCCTAACATTTTCTTACCGGATTATAACGGTACGATTACGATTAATGGCATCGAGCTGTATCCTATTTTCCCACTTTGTAATCATTGTTTGGATACGTTGAGTGCGTACCTTGTGTACTTCTTAGAGCAGCGCGGTTTTTCCAGGAAAGGCAGTGCTCATATTGGTAATCAGTGGGCAGATTCGCCTGGACGTAAGTTAAGCAAAGCTCAACAGTTACAAGCACGTAATGATTTACAAAAATTTATCCAGTCTATCGAGTTATATGTGTATCAAAAAGGTTCTCCAGTAAACGAAGTATACAGGGAACTTATGAAGACTAAAAAGTATCTGATGCTAAAAGCAAAAGATAAAAAAGCAAGGGACATGAAAGCAGCTAAGAATCCAAATACATTAATGAGCGAGGATTGGCTGCTTGATGAGTTCGAGAAGCTCATAGAGGAAAGGAGGCGTAAATTAAATGCCTCGAAAGAAGAAAGAAGTGGCAGTGGTGACGGAGTCGCCGACAGAGACGAAGAGCGCGCCATTGAAGAGTACAGTAGAAAAACAACTGGAAACTGATATTAACGATGGAGTTCAGGTGTGTCGTATCTGCGGCAGGGAGTTTCCTAAGCGCTCTAAGAGTGTTGTACAGTCAGCTATTAAAATTACAATTGGTGAGCGGGTTATAGAGCTTAAAGAAGGGGTAATTTGTAAAGAGTGCGTTACTCAGATTCCTAATTTTTTAGCGGGTGCTATCCATTTAGCATTTAATGTACCTAAAGAATCATTCAATCGTAAGTTCTTGTACCCACCTTTTAATTTCAGCTTAGAAAAACCTACACCCCCTAAAAAGAGGGCTTCACGTAAATCTAAAGCAGTTCAAACACAAGATATAGTAGCAGAATCAGAAACAACTATATCTAGTGTAGACAAAAATAATTTTTCTGAAGATAAAATTGTAACAGAAATGCCTAAACGCAGACGAGCTCGACAAACTATTGATGAGCGTGTAGAACAATACATGGTAGCGAAAAAGGAGGCAAGGCGAGCAGCTCGCAAAAATAAGCAAAATACAGCTACTTGACAAATAAGAGTTACTAAGGTATAATTTATAGTGCAGACAGCGAGAGACAGTATTACAAGATATTGTGGTACTGTCCGGCGTTTCTGCACTGTATTTTTTTTAGTTAATAAAAAGGAGGTAGTTGTATGGACACAGTAAAAGTTCTCAACAAGTATGGTAAGGTCGTTGATTTTAACATCATGAAAATCGTGCGTGCAGCATGGGCAGCACTACGTAGTGCAGGGTACAGCCGTGATGACGCGGACGCAGAAGCGAAGGTCATTGCTGATAAGGTTAAAGACCGCATTGACGAGTTTGGCCAGAAAAACTCGCTTATTTCATATGAGGTTATCCACAAATATGTAGAAGATGAGCTCATGGAAGTAAGCAAGGATGCCGCAAGGAGTTACATTGAGTACCGTAATACCCGTAAGCAGTCTAAAAACCAGCTCGGTGACATCTTAGGTCAGATTCGCGAAATCTCGAAGGAAACTAATAAGGACAACGCAAATACACTGCTTTCTCCGGCATCTAAGATGGCACAGATTGCAGAAGCCGTAAATAAGTTTTACGTGCTTAATCAAATTGTCCCGCCGGATATTGCTGAAGCTCACCGTTCTGGTAAAATCTACATCCACGACTTAGGATTCTACCAGATTACCTATAACTGTTTAAACTTTGCAGTTAGTGAACTTTTAAACGATATGAAGATGCCTCATGGGTATCTGCGTCGTCCGAAACGTATTGGCACCGCGTTTGCGTTGGCTGCAATCGCACTTCAGAGTGCTGCTAATAGCCAGTTCGGTGGAATAGGCGTAAACGACATAGATTCCGAAATGGCGGAATTTGTAACAGATGACACAACTGATGATGAAATTTATCAGGCATGTGAAGGCTTTATTGGCAACCTGAATACCCTTCGTAAGTGAGGGGCTCTCTGTGGGGACATGGAGATGCAGAACAGTGTGAACTCGTAAATACGAGGTGTCAGCGCATACGCGCCTGGCTAACGGTCGAAGTTGAATAAGCAGAGATGAAGTAACTCTGGCGAAGACGCTTCTTAAGAGATGCTACGGTCCAGTAATGGATAGCAGAGGATACCGTGCCCCGACTATCGTCGAGGTGTAACGACTATCCCGCGAGGGAGTAGCCTAGAGGCGCAAATCCTATAGGCGAAGCGCACTGTACGTAGAACACGTAATGAGATAGTCTAATCCGATATGAAATATGTCTAAAGACACGGTACAAATGTCACGCCCGTGCGGGCAATCAGGTGCCATTTACTTCAGTAACCCTCGGTATGGACACGTCTGAAAAGGCGCGCAGAATTACCAAAGGAATTTTAAACGCTTATGACGCAGGTTTAGGTCATGGCGAACAACCCCTGGATTAACGGGGCTCTCTGTAGGGATGCAGAGATGCAGAACAGTGTGAACTCGTAAATACGAGGTGTCAGCGCTTATAGCGCCGGGCTAACGGTCGAAGTTGAATAAGGTGAAAACGCGAAGACGCTTCTTAAGAGACGCTACGGTCCAGAAATGGATAGCAGATGATACCGTGCCAGATGAATACGAGGTAGTTACTTATGGATAAATATGTTGGACAGCGTTTTAAAACAAAAGAATATGGAGAGTTAATAGTATTAGCCAAGGATACAAAATGTGGGAAGCGCCAGAAATATATAGTAAAATTTTTAGAAACTGGCACTATTAAAGACTTTGTAGCAAGAAGTGCTATAGTAGAAGGCTCTGTTAAGGACCCTTATTACCCACACATCTTAGGTATAGCATGTATTGGTAATGCCAAAACTACAGGCAATTTATACTTGTATCAAACTTGGCAAAATATGATAAGAAGATGTTACGATACAAAACGCCATAACTACTCTAGTTATGGTGGGCGAGGCTACATAGTAGATAAAAGATGGCTATGTTTTGAAAACTTTTTAAAAGATGTTCCTACTTTACCTGGCTATGATTTAGACCTTATTTTACAGGGGAAGTTAGTATTAGATAAAGATGGGCTAGCGACTAACAAAGATTGCAAAATATATTCACCAACAACTACTAGATGGGTAACTCCAGAGGAAAACGCTAATTTAAGAGATACGTCCACATATACCATAAAGTACGATATCTATAATTGCATAGGTGAGCTTGAAGCTCATAATGTAACAATTCAAGAAGCAGCAGTTATTACTGGGTATAAAGTAAGAACTCTGCAAGCTCATGTATATCAAGTTAAACCGTTAAAACGCGGATATAACTTACTTCGTATATCATAGGGTGTAACGACTATCCCGCGAGGGAGTAGCTCTAAGGTGAAAGTCCGTAGGGCGAAGCGCACTGTACGTAGAACACGTAATGAGATAGTCTAATCCGTTTCAAATATGACGAAAGTCACGGTGTAAATGGTTCCCAAATATTTTGTTTAAAGTTAAAACAGGTGTCAACAGATATCCTGGTGACCCTAACTATGATTTATTCAAATTAGCGCTAAAAGTCATGGCTAAACGCATGTTTCCTACGATAGTGAACATGGATAGCTCTTTTAACGCTCCTTATGGCAAAGAAGTATCCTACATGGGATGTAGAACCCGCATTGCATCTAATGTTAATGGCCCAGAAGTAGCAAATGGCCGTGGCAATATTGCCTTCGTTACTATCAATCTTCCGTATTTGGCATTAGAGGCACAGGGTCACGTAGATACCTTCTTTGATAAACTCCACGAAACTATGCAACTTTGTGAACGTCAGCTTATTCACAGATATAACATCTTGAGAAACTTACGTCGCAAAGATATACCGATGAATATGCAGGGTTTATGGCTTAATTCTAAGTATCGTCCTGGTGACGAAACCATCGAAGAATCCCTCAAAAATGGCACTTTAGCCTTTGGCTACATTGGTATTTATGAAACTTTGATGGAACTTATGGGCAAAGGCCAGCACGAGGACCCTGCAGCCCAGGAACTCGGTCTTAAAATTGCTAAGTTCATGGCAGACTATGCTAAAGAGTGTACTGAAAAGTATCATCTTAATTTTAGCGTAATTGCAACTCCAGCAGAGAGCGCTTGCCATACCCTTCTCAAAGCAACTCGCCGTGCATTCGGTGTAGTACCTCACGTAACTGATAAAGATTACTTTGTAAACTCTTGTCATGTAGCACCATTTGCTAGAGTTACGGCAGAAGAGAAGATTAAACTCGAAGGTCCATATCACAAATATGCACTTGGTGGTGCAATTTTGTACCTTGAATTAGGTGCTTCTCCTATTGGCAACATTGAGTCTATTGAGAAAATAGTAAACGAAGCCTGTGATGCGGATGCAGGTTACATCGCTTTAAACTTCCCGATTGACTTCTGCAATAACTGTGGTCACTTAGGAATCATCCCCTTAGAAGGATGTCAGAATTGTGGCTCTACTGATATCAGAAGAGTACGCAGGATAACAGGTTATTTTAGCTCCGTGCAAAATTTTAACCTCGGCAAATTGTCCGAGCTCCATGACCGTACTACTCACCTCGGGATTCCCATTGGGCTCGATGACTTGTGTGAGTATGGAGTAATAGACCTTCCTACCACCAAGGAATAAACAACTGAATAAAAAAGGTTAGTCTAGGTTACGCCTCAGCGTCCATCACGGATACTGGGGCGTTTCTTTATGTGGTATAAGTATTATGTAGAGAAATATTAAACTCTACAGAACAAATTTTTTAGTTTTTTAGAAAGGAGAATTGGTTATGAAAATTACAGTTCCACAAAAATGTTATGATGATTTAAAGGAGGCACATAAGAGGGCTCACGTTATTCTCACGGTAGGACCAGAGCATGAAAGATTAAGTCTATATAAGCTCACGGCTACTATTAACGAGGACAATGAAACTCAGCGATATGTTTCTGACCTCCGTGTAGGAACTCCAGATGACATGTTTAAAGACTTAGAAGCTTTTAGTAAAGACTGGTGTACTCCACAAGACGGCGAGGACTATGAGATTGAGTCTATTTCAGCTGAGGTTATAATTTCAAACATTTTTGATATTGGGCTTGCCTACATTGGTCCCAACGATAAAGGGTATGGCGAACCGGGTGAAAACAAATATAACCGTATTTGTGATGAACCTGGCAGTGGCATTCACTTAACAGTATCGAAAGTATAAGAAAGGAGGACTAAATCATGTATTCTATACTAACGAATGATTTAGTTTATCGCCGAATTAAACAAGCGTGTAAGGCACGACAAAATACTAACAGTAAAAAAGAACCTCTGATAGAAATGGTTGCAGCGCATGAGCCCCTCCACCTAGTAGAGTATAAACTTACTCTCCAAGTGATGGAGACAGTGTTTGAAGTTCAATCCGTGCGTAGGGTAGTCCGTGAGTCTCAAGTAGAAAAAGAGCTGGCTCGTGTAAAAGAGACGTATGAACAGCTTTACTTATTTAGTCGCGTTGTTAACACAGAGACTACCTTTATTTTAAAAGATTTAGGCGCATATAATTTGGCAGTCGTTACCCCAAATTTTGTAGATGGCGATGACAGATTCTCACTGCGTAAATAAGTTTCACAAGGTCCTCTCAGATATTAACTGGGAGGACCTCTAATTTATATCTTTATTTTTACAAAGGAGTGGTATATAATGTTTATGAATCCGAATTACACATCTGCAGGAGACTTTGTATTAGTCAGAGCATATATGGCTGCGCATGGAGGTGAAGGTGACAAACCTCAGTTTAAAGATACTGTTTTTGTTGTACCTAAATCAGAGTACAAGAAAGTAGTGGCAGAGTACAACCATATCTACAAAAAGACTACTGCTTGTGTAAAATTTGAAATCTTAGAAGGCAGTTTAAACAAGTTAAAAATTTTATCCTTAAATGGTAAAGGCGAAGTTGAACAGGGTCCGTTTTTTGCACTATATTCTAACTTGTATGTTAATCACGACAAGTATTATCTTCCTGTAGATGCTAAGCCCAGATTTGAGTATGACAAGGAAAATGATGTTATGCATATTATTATAAGTGGTAGCGAACCTTATGTCTATGATAATTATGGATTTGGTAGTGGTGGCATCTTGTTTGCTATAAAGTCGGATGGTGCTATTGAGAAAATACTTGTATTTGATTGGAGTGCTAATTCAGAAAAAGTTTTAAATAGGTTCCCAGAACTGAGAAATGCAGCTAGAAAAGGAGACGATGAAAATGTATCAGAATAACGAAATTTGGCATGAAAACTATAAGGACGAACGAGAATTAGAGAAGGCTAAAGCTATTACTTCTGATTGTGCTAAAGTTACACTTTATGTGTATGGCGGGACAATGCCCAAGGGTATCGAATCCGATTCCAATAGGGTAATTGAATCCTATATTGAGTTTGCTAAGATTTACTGCACAGACCGTAAAACTCGCTATGTTCCGTGTGATAACATAGACGACTTCCATACTTACAATTTGTACTTCTTAAATTTTGATTATTTAGATATATTTAACATCTTTTTTGTAAATAGAGATGGGCAGCCTGTACAAATAGACAGGCTTTTGCGTAATAATGATAAGCGGTTTAAGAAGCATTTTTCCTTCCCTCATAATATTAGCAAGATGGCTAGAGCTGGTTACTTTGATACATTGGAACCCCCAGAGCCAGAAGAAGAGTTGCCACCAGATTATTTAGCATATTGTGACCCAATAACTGGTGCAGTAACTCGGAATCCTAAATTTGAAAAACAAGAGGGTACTGAGTCGGCTTCATCTGAGAAAATAACTCCAAATCCTAAGTTTGTGGGCCAGAGCTGGGATGATTTTAAAGAGAAGATGGACCAGAGATATGGTGGCTCAGGAGTTATCGAAGTAGGACCTTGACGGTCACTTCACTTAGAGGTATAATATTAAGTACCACATTGGTTCGGGAGGTAGTATTATGAGTAAAGAAGTTACGGCAAGGTTAAACACAGTTTTATTGGATAGCATCACGGATGGACCAGGGGTCAACCTGGTATTAGTATTCCAAGGCTGTAAGTTTAACTGTAAGAATTGTCATAACCCTGGGACACACGATTTAAACGGTGGGAGGGAGTGTCGTCTTGAGCCGCTCCTGAAGATGCGTACAGCGTCTACTACCGGTATTACTTTAAGTGGTGGGGAGCCGACGTTACAACTTGATGCAGTAAAATGGGTCGCAAGACGTGCCCACGAATTAGGGCTCACGGTGACCATCTATACAGGTAATACCTTAGATAGATTTAAAGAGATAGTACCGGATTATGCAGTTTATTTCGATTACGTTAAGGTTGGTCCGTATATTGAAGAACTGCGTAGCTCGGCTATCCCTTATTATGGAAGCTCTAATCAAGAATTATACGAAGTTAAAAAAGATGGAAGCCTCGTGCCTTGGCGTGACAATGGGCTTCTGGATGTATAGAAAGGTTGATGTATAATGATTTTTGTGTGTGGTGATATTCATAGAGCATACGATTACTACAAAGTACCGCTCTTGGTGCGCCAGCTTAATGAAGATGGCACTATTGACAGGTGCCTTAAAGATAATGAACCGATTTACATTATTTGTACCGGTGACTTCGGTTTTATTTGGAATAATGCCAAGGGGTACAAGAAAAAGGACGGTTTTGGTGTAGCTAAAGAGGATTCGTCAGAACTTCAAGACTGTTTTAATAGTTTAGCTGAGAATACTACCATTACTTTCCTGTTCTTAGATGGTAATCACGAGAACTTTGATATGCTTAACGCTGTCAAGAAATCTGTTAAGTGGGGCGGCTATGTACAGCAAGTGGCAGCGCATGTGTATCATTTAATGCGTGGTGAAATTTATACGTTAGATGGGCTTACGTTTTTAACGATTGGTGGGGGGCTTTCGGTCGATAAAAAATATCGCACTAAGGGTAAGACCTGGTGGCCTCAAGAAGAATTAAGTCAGGATGAAGCGGACTATGCTATGAAAAACTTTGAGGCTCACAACCTAAAAGTTGATTATATCTTGAGCCATACTTGCCCTCAACCAGTTGTAAACCGGTTAGAGGCAGAGTGCTTACCGGCATACGATACAGCTACTTGGGGTCAAAAAACAGATGACCCGACTGCTATCAGACTTACACCATTTGCACTCGTAGGGGACTTCAAAGCTTGGATATTTGGTCATTTTCATATTGACCATCAGACGACTTGGCACCATAAACCGTATTATTGCCAGATAGACAATTTTATTAAAATACCGACCAAAGCGGGGGAGGAGCTCGAAATTATAATTCCTGCGGACGAGAAAACCCATGGTTTTAACCGTGTGGATGACAGTCCGCAAATATTTAACTATGTGTAGATGTATATATTGAAAATATCTACAAGGTATGCTATACTAAATCTATGAAGAACGAGTATAAACATACAAAAACAACAGTATCACTAATCAACTACCATTTTGTGTTCTGCCCCAGATATCGAAGAAAAATCTTTAATATTGAGGGTGTAGAACAACGATTTAAAGAACTTACAGAAGCCGAGTGCAGCAAAAGCGGTATTGAAATACTTGCGTTGGAGTGTCATATAGACCATGTACATATATTTGTTAGTGTACTTCCAACAATAAGTATTCCTACAATAATGCAAAAAATCAAAGGTGCTACTTCTGTAGAACTTAGGAAAGAGTTCCCACAGCTTAAAGCAATGCCTAGTCTTTGGACTAGAAGCTATTTTGTAAGCACAGCTGGCAATGTAAGTTCTGAAACAATCAAATGGTATGTTGATACACAAAAAAGCAGACCATAGGAGTAAGTATGCAAAAAGGTATTAAGTTTAGGGCATATCCTAACAAGGAACAACAAAACTTAATAAATCAGACACTTGGTTGTTGTAGACTCATTTATAACAAAGGTCTTGCTATGCGAAACGCTGCCTATGAGAATGGCTCTAAAGTAGGATACTCACAGACTTCTGCTATGCTAACTGAGTTAAAGAAAACCTCAGATTTTGCATTTCTAAAAGAAGTAGATTCTATTGCACTACAACAATCCCTGCGTGACCTTGACAGAGGTTTTGTAAATTTCTTTCAGAAACGTGCATCACATCCTACTTTTAAAAGTAAACATAATAACCATCAATCCTACAGAACTGTTAATCAGGGAGACAATATCCGTATTGTAGATAAATACATAAAGCTCCCTAAACTTGGCTATGTCAAAATTAAACAGTCTATGGAAGTAGGTAAAATCAATAATGTAACCATAGAGCGTACACCTTCTGGTAAGTATTTTGTGGTTCTTAATGTAGATTTTGAGCCAGAATTACAGGTTAATAAAGGTGGTTCTATTGGTATTGATGTAGGCATTAAAGATTTCTATTCTGATTCTAACGGAAACGTAGTACACAATCCGAAATACCTTGAAAAGTCTATGCGTAAGCTCGCTAGAGAACAGCGAAAGCTATCCCGCAAACAAAAAGGTTCTATTAATCGCAATAAACAGCGTATTAAAGTAGCTTTGGTACATGAAAAGATTACAAATCAGCGTAATGATTTCCTTCAGAAACAGTCCACTATGCTAGTGCGTGAAAACCAAACAATCTGCATCGAGGACTTGAATGTAAAAGGTATGATTCGTAATCATAAGCTTGCTAAATCAATAGCAAGTGCTTCATGGTCAAAGTTTTTTACAATGCTTGAATATAAGGCTGTCTGGTATGGTAATGATGTAATCAAAGTGCCTACTATGTATCCAAGTAGTCAGACTTGTAGCTGCTGTGGTCATAGGAATCCTCTGGTAAAGAATCTGGCTATTCGTAATTGGGAATGCCCAGAATGTCATACCAAACATAATCGTGATACCAATGCAAGCATAAATATCTTAAATAAAGGCTTAGAAGTAGCCTAAACGTAACGAAACTGTAGGCTAGGGCATAGCCGAACAGTATAATCTACGCTTGTGGAGACTATGTAAAACTAAAGTCCTTGCGACAATGTAACGGTCTTAGAAACAAGAATCCCATTGCTTTAGCTGTGGGAGTGTCAATGACGTATATAATAAAAGGAGGGTTTAAATGAAGCAGAAAATTAAAAATTATATTTATGCATCTCTACTCGGTGTATCTCTGGGAATCATCGTGTACTCAGCAAACGGCATTTTGAGTACAGAGCCTGTACCAGAGCATCCTACAATTACATCTGAGACTCTAATAGTAAAATACGGGTCTCCAGTATCAAATATAGCAGTTAAGCTTACAACAATGCCTCAGGAAAGTGCAATTCCTGAAGTAGCAGAGCCAGAGCCAGCACCTGAACCAGTTACTCCGTTGCCGGAACCTCGCTCAATTCCGGGGCAGCCGACTCCCCAGCGTGGGTATAATGCAGCCAATGATTACAAAATGGTCGTAGAGGCTACGGCATACTGGACTCATGACCCGATTGATGCATCCGGTACTGGTATTGCTGCAGATGGGAACCCTGCAATAGCATACCGCACTATCGCAGTAGACCCGAATATTATTCCGTGGCAAAGTGAAGTATACGTACCAGGCATTGGCTGGTGCATTGCTCATGATACTGGCAGTGCTATCAATGAAAACATTATTGATATTGCAATGCCATCGCGAGAAGATGCGTTTAGCTGGGGTAGGCGTACCGTAGAAGTAATCGTAAGGCCACCTAGCCATTAACATGGGAGGCTGTTTATGAAGACTTGGCAATTAGTCTTAATAGGCGTCACACTTTTAGCCTTTACCTGGTTTTGGGACGCCTTGTTTGTTGGGGAGTTATTTAGGTATATCGAGGAGCATATCTTAGAGTTGCTGAGATTAAATTAAGAGAAAGAAAGGATATGAGAGTATGAGCAATCGTTCTGTTGTATTAAAGCAAGCTTCAGTTCAAATTGAAGCAGCTATTAGGAGGCTTGAAAAAGCAGAGGACATCCTTGTTGTTGAAAGTCCAGGCACTTCAGCTTATGTGGCATCTGTTACTAAAATGGCAAAGAACTGTAATAAACTTTGTAAAACTCGAGCTACAGAAGGAGTTGGTACAGATGGAAGAGATTAGACAAGAGGAGTATACGGTTGTGGTTGACGAGTCTAAAGCTAGTAGTCTTAAAAGGCTTACGCCTGAGCGTTTCCTTTTAGGATTACTTGCATTTTATCAGGTAATAACTGACCAAGATTACCCAGATATTAAGCTTATTCTTAAAAATCGCATTCCATCAGACCTTGAGGAGTATAAACCTGTTTTACCTAAGAGTTTCAAAGAGATACTCGATAGCCTAACTATAGGCAAGAGGGTAGTAAAGGTTTTGGAAGTGCCTAATAAGCCAAGGCCTAACTACATCGTTAGCTTTGCAAAACGGTACCAGTTAAACAAAGAAGAACGGTGGACTGAGTGTATGGAGGGGCTTACAGGTGGTCAAAGGGATATTATTTACAGAGTGGTATGTCGCCTATGAATAAGCAAATTACGATTTTAATAGTTAGTGCTTTTCTTTTCTTACTATTTCAGCTCCTTGTAAGCTATGAAGACTCTTGGTTAGACAAAGTATTAAATTTTTATTTTGCAGTTAAGGAGTGACATTATGCAGTTTTACAAACGCGGTGAGTACCTTGTATTTAATGGGGGTGCCGCTGAGATTCAACAAGTTAAAAAAGTGTTACATAAAACACAATATTATCCTTCTAAAAACTATTGGACAGTCCCAGCGACTATGGCCACGTTTGTCGATGTATGGCATAATTATAAAGATTATTTAGCTATGCAGGATACAGAAACTGCTACCTGGGTAAGTCACATGTCAGTAGTAGCAAGAAGACTCCTAGAGCTTCAGCAAGGCATCAAAGATGGGAAACGCGATGTTACGTTGCCTACTACTATTGATTACGTATGGGAGCCGTTCCAGCATCAGAAAGAGGCTCTCGCTTTTGCACTTAATTTACCAAAGTGTGCTTTATGGCTCGATATGGGCTTGGGAAAAACGTACACTTCTATCACACTTGCGAAACTACGACATGCAGACGCAAAGCTCGGCGGTATTCACAAGGTTTTAGTAGTAGCCCCAAGGTCTCTTTTGTATCAATGGTCAGCAGAAATTAAAACACTGGCATCAGATGCTGAGGTCTATCTTATCAGCGGTACACCTAGTCAGAAAAGAATGCAGATAGCGTCTGTACCGCACGATAAGTTTTCGTTTGCACTGATTACATATGAAGGGCTGCATTCCCTCTATGGAGATTTAGAGGACGCAGCCTTTGATATGTTTATCTTAGACGAAGCTACTAAAATTAAAAACCCTAAAGCACAACGTACACAAGCTACGGCAGGCCTCTGCCAGTCGATACCTTACGGTGTTGCCCTCACGGGTATGGCCTATGTTGGTAATCCGTTAGACCTGTACTCTCAGTTCTTAGCTATAGACCCAACACTGTTTGGTACAAATCAATATGTGTTTGCAAACCAGTATATTGACTATGGTGTCGCACCTTTTGGTAAATATATAAAAGGTTATAAACATATAGATGAGCTTAAACAAAGGGCGTATTTTTATGCGTTTTCCCGCACAAAATGGCAGTGTTTAGACCTTCCCCCCAAGGTGTACCAGACTAGAAAACTGCCTCTTTATGAGGCTCAATATATGTGGTATGATAACTTACTAGGGCAGATGTCTAAAACCCTCTCAGAAACGAATCTCGTAAGCGAGAGCGGTATGTATGACATTGATGGAAACCCGAAAGTTACAGTGGATTACGTAGTGACGATGTTAGAAAAGTTCCAACAAGTCACAGCCGGGTTTATTAGAACTGATGATGGTGAGTATATCTGGCTAAACAGTCCAAAATATGAAGAGATGTGGGATATTCTTAAAGGGTCTAATGAGTCCTTCCTCATTTGGGCAAAACATACATACGTACTTAAAAAGATTAAAGAATATTTATACCAGAAGGGCATTGAGGCCACAGTTCTTGACAGACGTGTAGACGATGCTCGTAGGGCAATGATTAAGCGTGAGTTTAAAGAGGGTAAGCGTAAAATCATCATTTGTCAAATTTCATCAGAGTGCAGAGGAAATGACTTTACTTGCGAAGTAGGCCCAGTAAACTCTATCTTTTTTGAGAATACACCAAGTATTGAAGAACGTATGCAGGCCGAAGACCGTCAACATCGAATCGGTATGAACGGTACAGCTCTTTATATTGACCTGGTATGTGAAGATACGTACGACGAAGGCATACAGTTATTGCAGCGGGAAAAAGGTAAAATCTCTACTTATATCAGGGAGCAGAACCTTAACATCTTGTTAGGCAAAGGCGGGTCCGTAGTTGTACACAAAACTAAAAGCAAAAAGAAACCTAAAACTCCGGCAGAAGTTGAGGCACGACAAACAGCTCAAGCAGCGGAAGAGGCTGATTACCTCGACTTTATTGACGGTATGGAAACACTATAAGGAGTGAGTAAGAATGTTATATACCTATAATCGTAAAATGCCAAGCGCATATACAGTAAAACCCTTTATGCAGGTCTTGTTATGGATTTTGTTTATGCTGTATGTATCGGCGTCCGCCATGTTTGTCGGTGATAAATTCTTTGGAATTATTGCTGAAGAAGACGTAGTTGTAGCGCAGATTGTAGCTTTGTTTTTCTATGTAATTACAGCGAGTGCTGCATTTCATACTTTAAGTGAGTTTTATTGCTCACTGTTTAAGGGCTATAAAACTATTTTCGGGGTGCAAGCACTATCTACTATTATCCTATTCGCAGGGTTGTTTAAGGTATTTGATATTACCTGGGTATTATACTATTATTTCTTTCTTACCAGCTATATGCTCATTGCTTTAGCATCTGGTTATACCGATGCTGGTACTTATAAAATTAAAGGATGGGAGGACTAGGATATGTGTGAGGAAGTTAAACAGTCGCAGCAAATCTGGCTCACCACAGATACTCACTTTGGCCATGCAAATATGGTTAAACTTTGTCACCGACCTGAAGATTTTGAAAAGAGGATTATTGATAATTGGTATCAAGTAGTACGGCCAGAGGATATCGTTATCCATTTAGGAGACGTAACTTGGCATATCAAAGATTATCTTGATAATGTTGTAGCTAAACTTCCCGGTAAAAAGATTCTCGTCCGTGGTAATCACGATGAGAAATCTTTAATGTACTACATGAAGCATGGGTTTGACTTAGCAGTCGATAGTCTATCCATGAAATACAGAGGGCTTGATATTCTCTTTACTCATGAGCCAAAAATTTTTCATGAACATGACATTAATATTCATGGACATTTACATACTAATACCTTGGAGCTTTCAGAGCCCTACAGTTTGTACTACTTGATAAGCCTTGAAAATAATGGGTATACAATGACAAACTTAGATGCACTTGTACGCCATAAACTTCAAAAAATGGTGTACGATTTTAAAAACGAAAAAGAAAAATATTTTGAAGGCGATACAGAGTCAAAAGAGGTATAAGTATATTATAGGAGAGTTAGCGTAGTAAATTACTGCGTGAGCTCTCCTATTTTCTTTATTTTTGATTTTTAGTAATTACAACTAATTACAGAAAATTACTAATAAATTACGCTTGACAAATTGAACTAAATATGGTATAATATCTACCAAGAAATGGAAATATAACCAAATTGGCAGGTAATCATGAAGTTCAATTTCAAGAATAAAGAGGTACTTCCTAAGGCTCTTAGGGACTCCCTTAAAAACGATGACGTAACAGAGACAGACGAAGTAGGTGCCTCTAATCCTCCAGGGGCAGCACGTAGGTCTCGCCGTACTGACGTGATTCCAAAAGACGTGGACATCTCGCACACACCATTTAACGTATCCAAATTTTTGGTTAAAAACCATAAGGATTTTGATGTTCTTGATACAGGAGAGGCTAAACGCCGAGGTCTGGGATTTTGTAGCCCTCTTGCTCAAGAGCTTCGTAAATTCAAGGTACCTGACATTTCGGATGAAGAAATTATCCGTATGATAAGGTCTGGTGACCGTACCGGAAATTTCTTGCTTTTGTGTAAACACTATAAATATATTTTAAAAAAAATTGGTGATATTACACAAGGGAACTGGTATTCGGATGATATCTTACAAGCAGGTGCAGTGGGGCTCTATGAAGCGGCTATCCGTTTTGATGAGACTCGTAAGGTTAAGTTTTTGACATACGCCCATTCTTGGATAGTCAAAATGGTGTATATTGAAATTCGTAATGAACTTTTACCGATGGCAGGCATGGGGATTGGTAGGGACGCTAAAGAGCGACTCTTCAATTACATTAAATACTCTATGTTTGGTTTGACGGACGAAGAGATTATGGAGAAGTTACATATCAGCCACAAAGTGTTAGTAGAACTACAAATACTTAACAGAGCAGTGTCACGTATTAAAAGTTTGAATCAGACCCCAAATGATGACGAAGACGACCTGGAACCGTACAACGAAAAAGGCGTACCGACTAAACCTAGCGCGGAAGCTGAGTTCTTGACCCAGGAGTTTTTTGAATATTTGGAGAACTGTATTAAAACGCTAGGTGAGACTGATGCCGGTCTCGCTGAGTTTCTTAATATGGAACTTGGTTTAAACGGAAGCCCCCAGATGGAAAAAGCAGAAATCTGTAACAAAATGCAACTTACGTCAAAAGAGTACGAACAGCTTAAACAGACAGGAAACCGGTATTTAAGGACACAGATGATTGAGGACGGCTGGTACGACCGTAATGCTTCAGACTTAGCGGAGGCTGTGGATAGATGCGCAAAAAAAATCGAAACGCAACACCCGAATACTTAACTGAAGAAAGTGAAATCAATGTAGAGAATTACACGTACTTTGTCGGTATTGACCCATCGTATTCTTCAACTGGTCTCGTCGTATTAAGAGACGACTCTGACGAACCGCTTGTCGCTATCTCCATTAAAGCTGGAGCGCCACACGAATTTTTTTATAAAAGATTAAAAAAATTACTTGACAAGTTGGATGAAGTTGTGTTATCATATCCTATAGATGATATCTATGTTGTTATGGAAGGTGCAGCTTTTGCATCTGAGTTTGCAGCTTTTAAGCTAGGAAAGCTCAGTGGCGTCATTGAATACCACTTGGGTACGCTCGGCATTGACTATAGTTTAGTTGCACCGACGTACGTTAAGAAAGTGGCAACAGGCAGCGGTGCTGCAGATAAGAAGAAAGTAATGGAAGGTGTAAAACAAAGATGGGGATTCACCCACATCTGTAATGACATTACTGACGCTTATGCTATGGCACAGATTGCCAAGGGAGCCAAACCTATCAGCAAGAAAGTACCGAAGAAATCACGAGAAAGGGCAAAGAGGTAATATGGGAGAACAAACTACATCAGTAGACCAAGGCTTATCCTGGGAGCCTTACCCATTTGTCATTACAAAGCCTCCATTTTGTAAAAAGATGGTGGAATCCTCTGAAAATCTCTTAACTCTCGATGAGGCAGGTATAATGTATGATAGAGTTTTTGGACAGCTGAGCGAACTGCTTAGACTCTCTCCAGACAATAGGGTGTACTTACCACAAGTAGGTGTCATCTTTACTCACACAGTACCAGCCAATCCTAAACGAGAGTTACCGGAGCGGTATCGGTACAGATTAAGTTGCAAGCCGTTTCCCATTACTGGGCCGAGACTTGCAGTAAATACCGAGGAGGAACCTAATAATGGCAAATATGTTAACTAAGAAGGAATTCGTATCTAAAGTAGCTGAAGAACTGGGCGTAAAACGCTATGAAGCTGAAGCTGTAATCAACGTAGTATTCGCTGCTGTTGCTGAAGCTGTTAAGGAAGGCAAAAGCGTACGCATCCCGGATATCGGTACTTTGAAAATGGTAGAACGTGAAGAACGTGAATTCCGCGTTCCGAACGACACCCGTACTGTAACCGTACCGCGCAGCAAAAAAGTTGCTCTGGTATCCCGTTACACCCCGGTTGAAGACGCAGAATAATCTGTGCCTTCTGAGATTGACCTCTAGGTTTTGTAGCAGTCGGGAGCCGTACCTGACTGCTACTGGCCTCCCCTAATCAGTGACTTAAGTAATCAGAATATCAAGAAATGAAAGGTTGTGCATAGTATGGCAATGATATCTGTAGCAAGAGCTTTGACAAAGCTTAAAACCCTGGAAGGCCGCATTAACAAGGCGATTACACACATTGAAACCTATGGTGGGACTCATACTAAAACGCTGTCTCCTTTAAGCAACAGTAAAGACCTCACCACCAACCAAAAAGATGCAGCTAAAGTCATTGCAAGTGACGTACAGGCAATTAGTGATTTGATTAAATATTATCGGCAGGTTAAACAAGCTGTTAATAAATCTAATACGGAAACTTACATCGACACCGGTGATTACTTTGGGAAAATCACTGTAGCCGATGCTTTGGTGCTTTCTCGTGACATTAACACCATTTTCGTAAACTACGATTCAGCGTTAACACGTGTTATCGCCGCTGCAAATAAAGCGGCCACGAATTATAACAGCAAAAACTTGACTGCCAATATCACAAACTCTACTCCTCCAGAAGATTTGCAGAAACTTCAAGCACAACCGCTCTTCTTGGTTGATGCTTCCGTACCTGAGAGGATAAGCAACATTAGCCTCTTTTTAATGACGGAGCTTAACCCACTGATTAATGAGAGCAATGCTATTACAATGGTTGAGGTAGATGACGGCTTCGTAAACCTCGATAAAATTATCTAATAGCTTATAATGGCCTGCAAGGCGTAGTAACCCTAAATTAAGTCCGGTAAAACTAATAATATTGAATTTGTAGGTATAATCCGTCTCTGATAGATGAACAAGAGATTGGCATTATGCTAAAAAAGATTAGCACGTGAGTAGATAAATTTCTAGTCTCTCAGTTTATTAGCAAATCTCAGATTCTAAGTTTCTAGTCCCTACTGTTAGTTACGAAATCCTAACTCTGACTTATCGATTTAAGAAATTAAACCGAGCGGGGCTCAACCGGAATTACCGCAGGGGTTGAGGATTAGGCTGCATTGTAGGCCTTATACATAGATTCAGCGTGTCTCTTAGTGGGCACGCTGATTTTTTATCCTAAAAAGTAGTTGACACTAAGTAACGGTTTGTGATATACTATAAATAAATAAGCAGTATTAATACTGCAGAGTGTTAAAGTGAGGTTAAGAAAAATGGCAAAAGAAAAAGAAGTTTTGAAAAGTGTTGACGCACCCGCCGCTACCCCGGTTACTGAATTCTTGGATAGCACCTTTGATGACTCTGAGCTTGATTTTGGTCTTGAAAATGAAAGACGCAGTTTAAGCCAGTATCCGTTACTGAAATTAATGCAGTCCCTGAGTCCTGAAGTCCAGGACCGTAATTTCCCTGATATTTATGCAGGCACTCTGGTAAACGATGTAACAAAAGCTTGTCTTGGTGAAAAAGTTGAAATCCGTATTATGCGTACTTGGCGCTCCCGCGTAAAATTCCCGCCTCGTGAAGAAGGCGGTAGCAACATTGAATGCTCCTGCCCAACCTATAATGAACCGGGCGAATGCGGTACAAATTACGGTAGATGTGATAGCTGTGAATTTAATAATTTTGATGTACCAAATCGTTGCATGCCTCAGTATCAAATTGTAGCTGCTATTGGGAACAATCCGTATGACCTTGTACGTATCATCCTTTCTAAAACCAGTTACCGCGCAGGTTCTAAACTTGACCGTGCGTTGAGAGCATTGGGTAGCAAATATCGTGGCAAACCGGTATACATGTTTAAAGTTATGCTTTCTGCCGAGGAAGTAACTAACCCAAGAATTGGAGTAAAATACTACGTGTATAAATTAGATGTGATTCCGCCGGTAGAGGGCGAGCCTCTGCTTCCTCCTGAACTGGAGCAGGAATTCAAAGATGTATTCCTTGAGGTACGTGACCTCCGTCGTGAAACTATGGAATACCACAAAGCTCAGGTAGCAAGTAAAGCTTCTCAGGTTTCACCTGTAGCTGGTGCCCTGGGGTCCTCAATGGCATCTATGAGCTCGGACATCATGGAAAGCTTCGGTTCAAGCTCTGATTTAGCACCGGAAGAAGTACCGTTCTAATTTCAGTTTAATTAGCCCGTATAGTTGCTGTACAAATAAATATAGCCTATACGGGCTTTTTATTAAATTACTAAATTTTTAGCTAGAGAGGAGTAATCTTATGGAACGAGCTACAAAAAATCTTGTAGGACTAGCTGAACACCCCTTAGTTACTTGGATGAAAGAATTTATGGATTCTAAAGTATACCCGATGTTCACTTATAAAAATGAGGCTTACGGGGATAGCGATACTTGGGACTACAATATTATGCAAATTGCAAGACGCCAGTTTCCAGACTTATATAAAACTAATCCTTATAAAGCAGCAGCTAAAGTATGCATGACTTTAAAAGATAAGCATGAAATAGCCCTTTCTAAAGACTTTTTGTGCAATGAGTCGGATTCTCGTGTAGTAGATTGCCTTGTGTACTCTTTGTTTATTGCAAAGTTTCAAGACGACGCTATTCGTTATGAGATGCAAAAACAGAGCACTCAGGGTACGGATGTTAAAGGGAGTACTGTATGAGCAGAGAGGAAGTAGTCGACCCCGCCATGGTCGAACAAAATGAAGATTGGGTAAGCTACCTGAAATTCATTGAAAAGATACGGAATCCCTTGATTAAAAGCTTTGTAGAGGGCTTCGTAAAAACAAAAGTGCCGGATTATTTTGCAAGGATTCCAGCAAGTGCTTCTGGCAAGTATCATCCCGAATTTTCCCAAGGATATGGGGGTCTTCTCCGTCATACTATGGCAGTGGCAACGTTAGTCCATGATATCAGTGAGCTTGAGTATTTACAACTCAAGAGTACAGAAAAAGACTTGTTATTTGCAGCAGCACTTTTACACGACACTTTTAAACAGGGCGTAGAAGAAGCGGGTACAACACTCCGTACACATCCGAACATAGCTGCTCAAGAGATTGCTAAGTTTGGTAAAGAGATTGGTCAGGACAAGATGGGTAATATTATTGCTCGTCTTGTTATTAGTCATATGGGCCAATGGGGGAACCAGAAGCCAGGCAACAGAGAACAGTTCCTGGTACATGTGGCTGATTTTATTGCCAGCCGTAAATACTTGGATATCGAGTATGATAAACTGGTAAAACCGGATGTAGAAAAGCAATGAGTACGGATAAAACAATCCATACCGTTGATACAGGGCTTGACAGCACACTAGGGGAGGATAAGTACCTCCCCTGGTCTTGTTCTCGTGTTGAGACAGCTCTAACTTGTTTGCATAAATTTAAGATTGTGTACTTAGATGGTGAGAAAGAGTCCACTAATTCTTTGGTACTCGGAAGCCTTACCCATTTGATTATGGCAGACCTCCTGCATTTACCAGAGCCTGACTTTCCTACCTTTGAGGACCTTGTAAACAAGTATTATCCGAAATTTTCAGCTAAAGACCCAAAAGGTATAATAAAGGATGAACTCTTGAGCTTCGGTTATTACATGTTAGACTTTGCCTATAAGTGGCAAAACTTCTTAGCTGACCATGGAATTACGAAGTTTAGAACAGAGAAACAATATGGAGTAACGAGGCTTTTTGGGCGTTCTTCTTTTACCCCGATTGGTACCCGTGAAACATTCTTACGCTCAGCGATTGACCTTTGGGCCTACGATAAAAATACACAGACTTTATATGTGATTGACCATAAGACTAATAAGTCTGCATCTTCTTCTCATAAAGTAAAAGAGAATATTCAGCTAAACCTTTATGCTGTAATGCTCCAAGCTATATATAAGATGCCGGTTAAGCAAACATATATAGCTCTTAATTTTATTAGGCGTAAAAAAATCGTCTGGGCAAAATTAACGCCGTATGAGGTATGGCATTTTATGATGCTTTACAATAATACTCTGCGGTATCTTGAAAATAAGCTTTACGAATGCGACAGCTCTTTAGTATGGCCAGCAACTCCTTCTTACAAATGTCAGTGGTGCACATTTAAAGACTCTTGCCCTGCAAGATAATTTGTGGTATACTTAAAGAGCTTAGTAAAATAAGTAAAATTTAAGTAAACACATATTATCCTAATAGCTGGGGAGTTGATAAACAATGCAGCTAAATCTGACAAGAAAGGATAAATGACTATGCTCTTAGAAGCTTTTGAAGCCGTATTTCCTAACCATACATTTGACTGGCGTATAAGCGGAGCTGGTGCAGTAGGGTTTTGCCCATTTCATCAAGACAGACACCAGAAATCTTTAGGTATTTACTTAGATGCTAAAGGACGTGAACGCTGGTATTGCTTTGCCGAAGGTATTGGCGGGGGCCTTGTAGAACTTGTAATGAACTCTGGGCTTCCGAATACCCATACTCGTACCGAAGCTAATTATTGGTTAGTACAAAAAGGCTTTTTACAAGAAACAGAACAACAAGTTAAAGACAGAAATAAAAATGAAGCTATCACTAAATTTTATCAGTGGACTAATAAACTCTTAGAAGAGTCACCAGATGCAGCAGGGCTTCGTACTTATTTGGCGTCGAGACATATTGATGTACGCACTATTTCGACTGCGCCTATCGGATACTATCCAACGATTAAAGAAGTTGAAAACTGGCTCATGGATAATAATTACTATGAACAATATGCTGACGACTTCTTGCCAAATAGACGCTCTGAACCTCTTGCAGTAGGGGCTATCATCTTCTTTTATCGTTCCAGTTACTCTGAGTTCACAAGGCTTAAACTCCGTAATATCAGCCGCGAACGTAATGGTGAAAAATGCACTATGTTTCTCGGTAAAAAACTGAGTAAAAATGATAGACTTGGGTACTTTAGCTGGAATATGGAAGGAGCTATGAATGATGTAGCTATCCTTGTTGAGGGAGAGTTTGACGTTGGGGCACTGTCAAGCCTTTGTTTTAAAGCCGATGAGACTGCCCGGACGCCCATTTACTGCTTTAGTGGCGGTACAAACTTAGGCGCTGGTGTAAGTGTATTGCTTGACATGGGTAAAACAGACGTCTACCTCTTCCCTGACAACGATGATAGAGGTATTGACTACTCATACAAGATTGCTGAAGAGCACCCACAAACCTTCATCATTATGCCGTCTGATTACAAAGTAGGTGCAGACCCGGCAGATTGGGCAGCAGACCATAACGCTGCTGACCTCAATGAAGTTTTTAACTCCCGTCGTCCCGCTTTCTCCTGGATTGGGCAGATGTTGGCAAACCAAGCAGCAGATGCTACTATTGAAGAACAGGCAGCGCTTAAGATTAAACTCATTGAGTACGCTAAGAAGCTTCCCGCTACTGACAGGGAGATGTTCTTAAAGAGTTACGGTGCTATTGCAGGCGTATCATTTGAGGCCTTACTTGAAGAAGTTGAAGACAAGTCTCAAATTAAGTACAGGAAAGTAGTAAGCCCGACTTCTAATTTCGGTATTCAGATGAAAGTAGAAGCCAAGGGGTACTCCGAGTGGGAGCCAATTTCAGACGTTATTCTCGAAATTGAGCGTGACCTTCTCATAGATGACTATGGTGGAGATGTCGAAAGACATATCCTACTCCGCGCGTCTACAGCGTACAGGTCAGCTATGATTGAGATGAAAACAGATGAATTTAGGGATGATAAAAAGCTTGGTATTGCTATTACTAACGCCTTAGGTTCTGGTATCTGGATTAAAAATAAATGTGAATCGTATCTTCGTGAAGCGTGTATTTTACTTAGCTCTAAATACCGGAGTGGCAGAACTGTCGAGGAACACATTTATGCACATACCGGTTGGAGGGATGAGAAGTTTTATTCCCCTACTGGATATATTGATGCAGAGGGATTTCATGAACTTGAAGATGTAAAAGTAGAGCTCCCAGCAAATCCAGCATATATGCAGAATTATCACTTGGACGCACCCCCTTCTGATTTAACTTTTATTAAAGAGATTATCAGAAACGAGATGCTTCAGGTATTTCCGTATGAGATTACTCTACCGTTCCTTGCCCACGTATTTTGGACCCCACTTGCTCACTTTATTCCTATGGCAAAACCTGTATGTCTTTGGGTAGTCGGTTTAACCGGTTCGTTCAAGACCAGCTATACTGGTCTCATGGCAAGTTTCTTCGGTGATTTTGAAACGGGCGACTTTGAAACCTGGCGTTCTACTACAAATGCGATTGAAAAAAATGGGTACTATTTAAAAGACATGATATACGTAGTAGATGACTACAAGGGTATTGACGTTAATCCTAAAGCTCTTACCAGTTGTATACAGAATTACGGTGATAGACACGGCCGTGGCCGTATGGGGGCAGATTTAAACGCACGTAAGACTTGGTACATCCGAGGTAATATGATTGCAACTGCTGAAGACGTACCCCAAGGTGAAGCTTCCGTAATTTCTCGTATCATGTTGCTTAAAATTCCGGGGCGCGGCGACTCAGCACATCTCACTGTAGCTCAAAGTTATGCTAAGCATCTGCCTGGTGTAATGAGTAAGTTCATTCAGTTTTTAGCACAGAAGAAAATACGGCGCCATGAATATGACCAGTTACTTGCTGAAAGGCGCATGAAATTCAATGCTGCACATGGGCGTGTATGTGAGTCCCTTGCAGCTAACTCTATTGCCTGGGATTTAGTAGCCGAGTTCTTAGGTCTCGAAGATTTAACACCGAAATACTATCAAGGTATTGATAATATCTTGACTACTATGAACCTTACTACCAAGCAGGAACAAGCCGGGTACATCTTTATTGAAACTGTAGCTGACCTCTTAGCTTCTCGTAATTTTTACTTAGAAGGTGTAAGCGGTTGTATGTCTACAGAACATTCTGAGACAGCTAAACGTATTGGCTGGATAACTCCCAAAAGGGTTTACTTACTTGGTACTCAGGCTTTAGCTGAAGTTAACCGTATGCGTACACAGATTACTGGTCAAGGTATTAAGTATACAGCTAATACCATTTATGAACAGTTAATTGCTTGTGGAGCTGTTGTTCCTGATGGGAAAGGCAAGGCAACAAAGGTCGTTAAAATAGAGCGGCAAAGTGTCCGCATTTTAGAATTTAGGAGAGGAGTATTAGAGCAATACGATGAAACACCTGGAAATAGCTTCAAACCTACATCGTGTGTCGTTCGGGATAGCAAAGAGTGTCCTGGCATTGAACAGTAGCGGTCAGCGAGTACCTCTTCCCGGTATGGGTACTCCGGCGTTACCTCCTGTTGACCCTAATCAGCCTATGGGTACGCTTGCTAAAAAAAAGCGGACTACCTGTAAAAAAGCGGCTGAATTTAATTGTAGTAAGTGTAAATTAAGAGACGAGTGCAGTCCCCATTTTACTGAGGAAAAATTGGAAATCGGCAATAAACGTAGAGAGACGGCTACAGAGCGCATCATTATGATATTAGTTCCTAGTCCGTACTCTACAACAGAGCTGATGGACCCAGAAGCTCGGAGACTACTTACCGAATGGTGCAATAAATACGTTACTGCAAATAAGATTTATATTACGCCTGTTGCAAAATGCGTAAGTAAATCTGACCCTACTAAACATACTGTGCAGTGCTGTGAAATGTTCTTGCAAGCAGAGATTTCACGCATTGAGCCAGATGTAATTCTTTGTTTAGGCAAAGCGGCATCTGTACCGTTTGGGCTTAAAGGTACAGCTACAGAGATTTTTAATAGGGTCTACGAGGTCGACCCAATTGCAAAACGAGACCCTGATACCGGTAGTCTTACTGGTGAGCATACAAGGACGTCTAAACTTATTGTAACCTATGCTCCATCAAAATATGTTGAAGATATTAAAGTGCGTAGCTCTGTAGAAGCAGCAATACGCCAAGCAGAACGCTTTTCTAAAGGTGGTAATATTGAGCCTCCTGGACGTTATTATATGTGTGAATCTCCTGCCGAGTTTAAAAAGTGGGTAGACAACCACCTAACCGACCCACGGCTTAATAAACTTGTACACGCATTTGATATTGAGACCAATGGTCGTGAGATACATCCAAAAACAGAGTTTTCTCTTAAACACCCACCGAAATTGCGCTGTGTAAGCTTTGCCTGGGCTAAGGGTACTGCACTTTGCATACCGTTTGAAGAAGACCCTGAAGGTTATTACGATGACCTAAAACGATTCTTAGAATCGAAGGTAATTAAGTTTACAGGTCATAATGTAGCATTTGATATTTACTTCTTAAAACTTGTTAATAATATCTTTTGCACAAACCTTGCGGGAGATACGATGCTCATGGCAGGAATGCAAAATCCTGGGAAAGGCGCTTACGGCTACGGCTTAAAACCATTGGCTGCTGAGTATACTGACTTAGGTGGCTATGAGACTGACATGAAGTCTACACCAGATGTTATTGACGAATATGGTAACATCATTCAGTCTAAATGGGAAGTAACAAGTTTAGATGTTATGGCTCCGTACAACTGTGCTGACGCCGACGCTACGCTACAAATCTTTAAAATCTTTCTTCAGAAATTTGCTGAGGAAGACATGCTGATAGCTCATTGGATTATGACGAACGCACTGTATCCCCTTGCTGAAATGGAGCACAACGGGTTCCTTGTAAATGTAAACTGGGTTAATGAATCCCGTAAGAAGATTGAATCCATTTTAAAGAAGTATGAAGATGAACTCGTACAACTTTGTGGTGGTAAGTCTTATGATTGGGAATCGCCTAAACAGATTGAATATTTATTATACCAGGAGTTTAAGTACCCGAAACCAAATATCATGGGCTTTCAGATAGGGGGTAAAGATGACGGGGACGAAGAAGCAACGACAGGCGACGCCGCTCTTTCCATTATCAATACTCCCTTTACACAAACTCTCCGTAAATACAGAAAGGCATCTATACTTATTAAAACCTTTTTCGGTCGTACAGAAGATTATCTTGAGCAAAAGAGACGTGGTAAGTACGACCCTGAAGCTAAAGGTTTTGAAGGTAAGCGTACTAAAGAGATGACTAAAAAATTTAGCGGTTACTTCTTAAATACCGCTATGGATAATCATCTCCGTGCTAACTTTAACTTAACGGGGACATCAACGGGCCGCCTATCTTCTTCAGGAGATGCTAATATGCAAAATATTCCTGCAGGTATGCCTCATACAGCTCCGGGGTACGAAGACCTTCACGAGTTTAAGGTTAAAAAAGCGTTTATCGCACGGCCCGGTTGGGTTATCTGTAACGCTGACCAATCACAGTTGGAACTCCGTATTGCTGGGGGTATCTCTGGTGAACCTGGGTTTATCAATTCTTACAAGAATCTCATTGATATGCATAGCCGTAACGCGTACGTATCCTTTGGTATGAACCTTGATAAATCAGAATGGGAAGCTGAAGCGTTAAGTAAGGGGCTACAAAGAGGCACCGAAGATTTTAACGTCTATGTAGAACGGCTGATGACAAAGTTCATTAAAAAGAATTATCCCGATGAACGCCAAGCTGCAAAGACTGTCTCGTTTGGTATCCTTTATGGCATGAGTAAATGGGGTCTTGCACAGAATCTCAATGAAAAAAGCCGTGATTCTGGAAGTAATAAGATTTGGTATCCTGAAGAATGCGACAGTTTGATTCAGAAGTTTAAAAGTGGGTACCCAGTACTTGCAGAATGGCAAAGAGATATGGTAAAATTTGCTAAGAAGCATGGCTATATCACAACCTACTTTGGCCGCAAAAGGTATCTACCTGCAATTAATGATAAAAACGATTTTAAGAATCGTAACCGTGCAGAACGTCAGGCTATCAATACCCCTGTACAATCAGCCGGTTCTGACTTCATGATGCTAGGTGTTATCAATATGTACAAAAGGTTAGACCTTACTAAAGTTAAGTTTTTAGCTACTGTACATGACTCCGTAGTATGTGAGGTCAGGGAGGATTACATAGATGAATTTGCTAAGATTTCGAGTGAGTGTTTATCTCATCCGTATCTTGGCAACAAAGAAGTACCTCTTACAAACATCATTCCGTTTGTAGCTGAATTTGAGTTTGGCCCATCTTATGGTGAGACTCAAGGGTACACAATGCCAAATTAAAGAAAGTGAGGAAGAGACAAATGACAACTATCAAAACAGCAGACACTAAGTTTTTGTACAGTTATAAGTACGATTTAGCAGATACTATAGTGTACATGACAAGCCCTGATTACAAAAACAGATTCGTTGGTGAGTTTTTGCAACTTGCTATCAGGCTTGAAAAGTTGCTCAATATGCTTGAAAAGTGGGATAAAGGGTTACTTGATTTTGAACCTACTTGCAGTAAGCATATCTTAGTACAGCAAGCTAAAGCAATGTCTGACTATGTGCAGATACTTATGGACCGTGCAAAAATCGAAGGTATTACACTTCCGGTACCTGTAGCAAACCCTGAAATACAAAGTGAAAGGACGAAATAATTATGGACAATAAAAACGAATTACAAATCCAGGATGCTGAAATCGTTGCAGAGAAAACTAACCCTGCGGAAATTAATGGCAATAATAAACCCTATATTCTTTGTGCTTTGGTGAAACCCAATCAGCCTGCTATTGCAGATGTCAAAGACGTACAGGGTTTGAAACTCAATATGATGGCCAATGGAAACTTAGACCCTGAGTGCATCCGTGATTTCATCATGGAAGCTAACATGACACTCCTTGATGATAGACGTACCCATGTTATGACTGCAAGGCTTCGTAACAACTTTATCATTGCAGAAACTGTTACGGCGTCTGACCCTCATGTAGTAGACGAGAAGGTTGCTAAAGATATTCTTATTCAGCGCATCTTCAACAAAGTACACGACTACATGATGTTCTTGTGGATGACTGCAACAGTATCTGACAACAAGATTTTAGCAGAGTTTGCTGAAGCTGGAAAGGTACCAGTTGATGTTGAAGAAGCTATTAATACTGGCACTGTTAACGAAGCTCCAGCAGAGGGTAAACCTGCCGAGTAAAAAATGGTATAAGTAAAGTATAGAGGTGTTGTAGGTCCGGACTACAATACCTCTTTTTTTATTATTGCAAAGAAGGTGATATTATGATATAATAACAATGCCAATTATTATTTTATCTAAAGGAGCGAATATTAACCATGGTTACTGATGTAATTAGCAAATTGGCCAATAGGGGTGTCTTCTTTTTGGTAACATCCCGTAATTCTAAGTTTATGACCGAAGACCAACTTCCAGCCTCAGCTATTGGTAAAATTTTATTAGTTCACGCTATTTTAAAAAGTTATGGTAATAGTATTACCATTAGTCGTGAAGAGTGTGCAGCAATGTGTAACATGGGATTATCCACAGCGGTTACGAATTATGCACGAATACTCGTAGAGAATAACCTACTTGATGTCACTCACGAGGGACGCAGCGTGTATTATAATTTTATTACAGACGCACGTGATACTATTAAACCACCTGTGTATATTCCTTTAGGGGCATTAAGTAGCAAAGCTTACCTCTTAACAAGTCCTTGTAATATGCAGCGTCTTAATGCACATTTGCAAGAAATTAAAAACCTTGGAATTTTGCCAGATACTGGGAGCTTAGAGTCAGCTTATTTAATGCTTGGGTATAACTATGATAAATACATTGCACAAGCTGATTGGTCCTGGGATACAGATGTAATGGCTTATTTTTCTACTAATAGAGACCATTATAAATTGAAAGCTGTATACTTGGCAATGAATGACGTAAAACGACTTCCCAATAAGTTTGAAGTATTAAAGACCGATTTTTGGGAAACTTGTACACCTGGATTTATTGCTCAATGTAATGCTATTGCTTATGAAGGGACAAAGACTCCTAAATGGGAAGAATTTCCACCTGATTTTTATGACCCCGAAACTACAGATGAAGATAGGTTTGCTATATATTCTTCTGTAAAATTTGGAAGTCCGCTTCGTGCTCCTATAAGCGCTCCATTGGCTACTCCTCTCGCTAGTTTAGCAAAGTTAAAAGGAGTAACTACTGCTAATAAGGACGTTGTGTCTACCGTAAAAGCGATTAAAGAAGAATCTGACGCGCAGTTTAAAGAAGAAGTTAATACACCTGCCTTCAGCACTCCAACTCCTGAACTGCGAGTAACTAAAGAAGAGAATCGAATTGTCAGTGGCCTCATGAAAGGTCGGAGCGCATTTGAACATGTATCGTCACAATTAGCCTCTGAGGAGAGTAAAGATGAAGGGCATGTAATTAGTCCTGAAGATGATAAAAACACCTCTGAGGAGAATCTCATAGACGAGAATGGTATGTCTGAGATTAATGAAAAGCCAAAACTGAATGTGAAAGACGTTTGGCCTACATGTGACTTTGTACCCCCAGAAGTGGAACCTGATTATGGGAGGGGACAACGCTCGAAGACATTAGCCGAACTGAAGCACCTGGAAGTACGAGAGCAACTCATGGAGAAACTCCGTAGTAACAATGTCAACCGCACTCCCTATGTAAATCCGGTTGGCACTAATGCTGTAAATGGTGGTATTGCCGAATTGCAAGACAACGTCGTAGATATCTTAACAGATGTCAGATTAATCCTTGATTGCAACCTTCCTGATAGACTCAAAAGAGTCGTACTTAAAAATTTATTGACCAAATAAAAAAGCGCCCAGCTAAGAGTAACAAAGCTCTTAACTGGGCGTTATACATCTCTATTCTTTTTTTTTAGCCAACAAACGTACGATTGTGAGTTGCATTAACTGATGCTCCACAGCTTACTGGAGCCCCGTTACCTGCAACTGCCTGACCACCTACTGTTGTTCGACCTGTTGCCGCATGGCCAGTAATTGATTTACCGGAGTGACCTGGAATTGGGTCAGGAGATACTGACGAACCTACATGAGCTACTGGAATTCCTGCTACCGTTGTACGGCTAGAGCCTGACGTAACAGCCCCGCCATGAGAGTCCGGGTCACCTACTACACAAACTGCTCCCATTAGTTGCACCGCCTTTCTATATTACGGTAACTCAACTTGACCAACATTTAGACAGTTGAAGTTATCTGCGTTGTACACAATATTTCTAGCATTTAGTGTAACATTCGCAGCAGTAATAGTCGTATTTCTATCTGCGTCTATGTGAAGAAACTCATTTCCATTGATATTGAGGGTAATAATACCCGCAGACTGTCCCATCTCTAAATTAATGACATTCGTCCCTTGGCGTTCACCAACAGTACGACGGACATTGATTGTAGTATTTGTGTTATTGTTTTCATCAACTTCACAAAAGACGTCCACACCGCCAGCTCTGAGCCTGAAGATGCTGCAGACATTCTCCCAGACACAGTTTAACAAGTTCCAAATAGAAGACAACTTACCTGGGCTCATGATAATCTTTTTTACCATGTCTGTAAATGTTTCTTCTGACCCCATAGCATTCGTAGCAGAGGGGTTTCCCGGGAGCGTATTGTTATTACGCATACCGGTTGGAGTTCTATTAACTGTGGCATTGAGTGGACTCTTTACGTTCTGGTTGTCCATACCGTTAATATTTGGGGGCGGAAACATACTCAAGATATATGCTTCATTATCACCAACTTCCACAAATACACATGGAGCCCCAATGTTAGGGGGAGTAATACTGAAAGCACCACTCATGGGGTCATAGCGTGTAACAGGACAGGCGGCGTTAGAAATGGTTCCGGAATTGTTATAGGGGGTAATAGTAGCTGTTAAAGTTGTGGGGTCATAACTTGTAATAATACCCCTATTAAGTTTGGCTGTAGTTCCTAACATATAAACTAATTACCCTCTTTCTTAACACCATATGGAGTCTCTGCAATATAAACCGAACCGGTATAGTTGATATTAACAGATTTATCTTTACCCTCAGGAACGTTCTGACTAGCATCTTCGGTCCTCGTTGTTTCACCAGAGTTGCTAATTGTAGTTAATTCACCTACACCTAAGCATCTACCAAAGATAATATTGACGTTATCCAAGAGTTGGAAGGAGCCCGCAGTTACCCCAATGTTACAACTCTGTATTGCACATCTTTCAAAGTATAAAGTGGAGATAGAATTTTGACGGCTCGGAGTAAGATACATAGCCATTAGTCCAAATAGCTCCTTAAAGGTGCTGGACTGAGTGCTATAGTTCCAACCCGGTAAGATATGAAGCCTATTAGACAGGCTGGAGTAGGCCCCACACAACCTGCTAATATTTATTGTACCTGGCTGGGATTTACCAGGTATAATGAGATTTTCCTCACATCTTAATTCACGCACTGGGAGTACATTGAGTCCAACAGAAAAGGAGAACTGCTGGCATAGGCCGATAGGAACGAGCTCTGCTCCTAACTGCATGTTTGAATATAGTGCGTCTCCAGCAAAGAGTAACATTGAGTCCGCTGTTGCAAAAGAGTCTGGGGTAGTTTCCATCTCAACCCATTTAAAAGACCCACTGTTAACGTTTGCACTGGAAGTTTGTGTATTTGAAGCTACCCCAACTACACCAGTATTGGTAAGGCCCAGAATATTCAGAATATTATTTACGTTATTGCCGAGTCTAAAAATATTATTCAGTGAACTTGGGACCTGTGGTAGTTGTACAAGGCCTAAGGTAGCGGAGCGAATAGAGTTACGTAAATATTGATAACTGTCTTTTAAAGAATCAGCATCGGAGGTAACTTGCGATACACCCGATAAAAACGTATTTACCTGTGATACAAAAGACATTTACGTTACCTCCTGAATTGCTTAGATATTGCCGTATCTGTGACGTAATTTCTTATACAAGGTAGAGTCCATGTTGCGGATACCACTTGCATCCATCATAGCTTTATAGTTGGTTGCGGTAGGCATAGCCTTAGAAGCTCGCTGGGCAGCTTCGCCTGCACGGATACCACCAATAATATCATGGATGTTATTGCGTGCTACCTGTTTTTCCCAACCTGCCGTAGCCATACGTTTATAGTCAAGCATATCTCGTAGCACACCCTTATGTATTTTACGAATAGGTGCTAAAGCTGCTGCAGTTTTATTACGTTCCAAAGCAGCCTTAAATGCATAAAGCGGACTAGCAGTTTTTTCATAGTATTCTTTTGATATCATAGAGGGTATTACTCCTTCATATCTAATTTGAGTATAGTCATAGGGTGCAGCAGTTTTAGTAAATCTACTTAAAATGCTACCCAATGCAACTATAGGACCTACACGTTTAGGTACACCGGCATAAAGAGTCCTATATATTTTTCGGTACACTTTACGCCTGGCTTGGCGAATACCAGCAGCAGTTGCTACGGTAGCACCGGTGTCAACCATGTCATCTCTATCCATTATAGCACCTCACTATCTAGTAGCAGAATACTGAATGGTAGTTTTATTAGCAAACGGTGCAGCGTAGGCTTGGTAATAGCGTTCAAGTTGGGTACGCGGATTAGTAATATCCGATACTGCTCTACGCAAGGGGTTACTGTTTTTGTATTCAGGGTCCATTTTTTTAGCTCTTAAGTGCATCGCCAAAGAACCAATACCAGCACCAATAGCCCCATAACGAGCAAGGCGGCCAAAGCGTTTTACTTGCTTTATAGTCTTAGGGCTTACAACATCCCCAGCGCCCTGGTTAAGACCCGCAATATTTTTTACTGCTTCAGGGGTTACTCTGTTCATTACGAAACGGCCAGGAGTGCCACCCATTGCTAAGTTAATAACATCAGCATTTTGTACAAAAGCACGAGACCCCATAGACGCTGCTGTTAGACCAAGAGCACCTTTTTTAAGAGCATTAGCACGATATCTTAGAGTGTCATAATCTTGAAATTCAGAGTCCGAAATCCCCGAATCTACGTGTTTAGCTGCCTCGGCAGCAAGTTTCATCATGGTTGTCATTCTTTAGTCCTCCTATCTAACTGGGTCAGTACGTCGAGTAACCGATTTAAACGCTTTAGTTACACCCCAAGCAGCAGCAGGGGCAGCAGCCATAAGTGCATAAGTAGGAAGGCCTTTAAACGCTCGAAGTTTACCAGCGGTAGACCGGAACGCTTTAGCACCTCGACGCGATGCATCAAACTCATTAGCTAAGCGAGGGAGAGACCCTATAGTTGCCAAGGCATAACCTTCACCGCCGTTGCTTTCGTCACTTAACGCGGCTTGTGCTGCGCCTAATCCCATACCATATAAAGGCCATTTAGCTGTACGCCCAGCTAAGCGTAAAAACTTTTTAGATTGTTGGCCGTGACCTAATTCATGAGCAATAGTTGCTCTATCGGTAAATTGAGGCTTGGACCCTAATGTTAAATTACGTCCAGTTTGTTTACTGCTAGATATAAAGTCTTTAATACCCTTCTTATAAACTTCGCTTTTATTTGGGGCTTTAAGGTCAGCTTTTGCTGCTGACAGCGTCTCCTCAATATCATTTATCCAAGCATTATCTTTAACCGTTTTTACTGGGTTGAAATGTACAGTTTTTCCGCTTTTGCTTGTAAACGTATAAGCATCGTCTACTGACTGTTTATACCCCATACGTTTCGCTACGGATGACACTCTACGTCCAACTTTTTTATCATGTAGCTGGTCTTCGCTAAAGTTTTTTAAAGTATCTTTATTAGGAGGCGCAAAACTACGTGCTGGCTGACCACCGAACATGTTATTATCGTTTGTATTTACCCCCAAGGCTTTACGGGCATAAAGATTAGCAAGGCCACTGCCAATAGCTAAACCACCAGATGCCCCACCGATAGCAGCATTAAGACGTTCATCAACAGTAAGAGGTCTTGGGTTTTCTGCACTTGTCTTTACATATACTCGATTATCAGGATTAATATGGTTACCATAAGCTAATAATCCTAACCCAGCAGCAGTAATAGCTAAATTACGTTTTCTGTGTTTAGCTAAAGCTTGTTTAGCACTTTGAACAGCAAGGGTACCATCCTTTGCATAAACAACAGGGTTACTTGGGATACCGGTGCGTGCTGCTTCAACTGCTGCGTCTCCAACAATTTTGGTGTTGACTAGCTTCTCTCTAAGACGTGCAGCTTCTAATGTTTGGCGAGCCTTGGCCAAAGCATTCATTCCATATGCCGCTGCACCCAGTCCAGCTACACTGTAAGTTAGTGCTTGGTTACGGGCGTCTGTTTGTTTACTGGCGGTTTTTTCTTTTCGTTTAGCATACCAAGCCTGACGTTGTTCATAGCCTTTCTGTTTAGCACGCTGAACTGCATTATATAACCCCATACCGGCAGCAGCTGCAGCAGTTGCTCCTAAAATGCGTTTAGGTATTTTACGTTGATTTTGATAAGCTTTGAATAACTTAGATTCTAACAATGCTTTTTCTTTGTTAAGTGAACTATTCTCAAGTTTAGACAGTGCCCGTCCTAAAGAACTGGCATTACGACTTTTTTGATTCCAAGCTGTCTGAAACTGAAGTTGGTCTTCAACATTAGCTAAATTTTTTGTAAAAGTCTTAGCTTTGTTAACATAATGATTACGAGCAGCAAATGCAGTACCAATACCGCTGCCCACAGGTAAGCCCATTTGAGTATTAGAGAGTTCTTCATATTTCTTTTCTGCTGCTGCAGATTTAGAAAGGGCATTAGCTCCTAAAATGGCACCAGCTCCCAATGCAGCTACTCCTAACCCAATGTTCCGCCTTTTAAGGAGATATTTTAAATCGTCCTTATGTCTGCGTAAAAACGGGCGTGACATACGTAAATCATTACGTGCCCATTGCAACTCGTCTTTGTACATCCATGCATTAGGGTTGTCAACACCATTTTTTCGCAACCAGGCAATGGAGTCCTTCGCGCGTGTTTTAGCGTTAGCAACTTGTGGGGCGTAGTCCTTTATAAGAGAACGACGGCTTGCAATCATATCTAAAGGCTTTGTAGCTTCATGAACTCCAGCTGCTAAGCCTGCCATTCCAACTAAAGTTAACGGGGTTTTACGTTTTTGCAAAAAGTCAGAATCTGCTGCTGTTTTGCTTAGCAATTTTCCACCCACTCCAATCAACCCAAGGCCACCAAGCATTGCTCCAATAGACTTAGCTTCACCTAGACTATTAAAAGTGTCTACTCCTTTTAAATAAGCTTGGTGATTTTCGTCTTTAAGCTTTTGGTACTTATCCTTAATAGCAGTTAAGCCCTGAGGTCCATATTTGTCCTCTGCATTCCAATATTTTACTTCAAGGTCACGTACTTTATCATACGCCTTCTCATATTTAGGCCAAAGAGGGTGACCTTCATCTATATAATCCATATCTAAATATGTATATTTTTCAGCTCTAGCATCATCCAGTTGCTGACCCAGGCGATAATACTTCGGGAATTTTTGTTTTATCTCCAAGTCACGCTGGGCGTCTAGGGCTTTATTCTTATCCTCGTATTCCTTACGGAAATCTTGCCAACGTTTTGGGTTTTTTGGTTTACCCGGTCCTGCAAACGCACCATACGCTGCTAATCCAGTCCCTAATACTCCCAGTCCAAGACCAAGATTCTCTCGAAAGGCAGGCGTCATAGCTGAATCCTCTTTTCTTACATACCAACAGTAGTATCGTCACTAAGAGAGAAAGGCCCAATAGCCTTGAGCGGACGCATACGTTCAAACTGGAAACTAAAAGAATCTACTACTTGGAACTGACCAGACGAAAGACCGTCTTGATTGCCTGCAAGAATGCACTGCTCCAAGAAGTTAATAGAAGTTGCACGCTGACGCGGGTCACGTTTAACAATTACAAGGCCAAACGGTACTTTATAGAGCAGTGCGTTCATACCGCCAGCAGCGATAACGCGGTCCACGTAAGCATCCATGTCAGCAGAGTACAAATCAAGACTCTGAGCATTTAATGCCTGAATCCACTGTTTATCAGTACCAACAATACGGTCAGCAATGTCGTTCAAAGAATCGGTAGACTGGATAAATGCCAATACCGGACGATACAAGGCAGCTACAAGAGAATTACCATGAAACGCCAGACGGCTAATCATACCATTGCCACTCGCTGTGCCAGATGCAATAATACGACGGGAGGAGCCAACTTCCGGTACGGGCTGTGCAGGCAGACCCTCATTGTAGGAAAACTGCTGAGCAATACCAACAGCGTACAAAGGCATTTCACTAAAAGAGTCGCCTACCGGATAGAAAGGTACAGTAGAGAGAATAAGAGTAGTATCCCCAGTAACAAAGTCAGTAGCATGAGTACCAACTTCGACAAATTGTTTTCTGTAATCGGTAGCATCCAACTGCTCAGGGGACAAGATGTAATTAGTAGGTTGTGCCATTTATACTCATCTCCTTATTAATATCCAGTAACGTGGGAATTGAGGATGCTATCGTCTTCCCAAATCGGAACAATCTGTTCGTAAATGAGATTAAAGTTGTCAACTACAAGGAAGCTACCTGCCTGATACCCACGGGAAATACCCTGGCACAAGCACTGTTCAAACATGTGACAGGAGAAGGTACGTCCAGCAGGGTCACCTTCTACAACTACAATACCCATAGGAGTACGAAGTTTATCAAGGTTGAGTCCCACAGCAGCGCCCCATTCTTTTTCTGTCCAGTAGTTTTTATCAATACCAAGTGTACTGCCATATTTAGACAGTAAGTGAATCGGACTATTGCCACGTACTAACATCTTAGAAATGTTGATGCTACCACCCATCGAAGAGCCTACCATAGAACGGGCACGACGGGAACCAATTTCACGGGCAAGAGCTACCGGTAAAGTTTCATTATAGTTAAAGCTCTGAGTTAAACCAAGCGGCGTTACGGTCGTTACTTGGTCTGCAAGCCAGTGGTCGGCAATGCAAATCAGAGTATTATCAGGAGTAATAAAGTCAACGGCGAGTCTAAGCTGTTCAATCCAGTTATAATGAGGTGCACCCTCATTACTCAGAATCTCATTGAGACTCTGTTCCTGAACAACGCCGCCCATTGCTTTAATAGGAGAATAACTGTAATCGCTAGAAGGCACGGAATTCACCATCCTATTCTAAAATAGTCATTTAGACGTTAATAGTTTGTTCATTTCATCAACAATGCCCTGTTTCTTCGCCGATAAGTCAGCGAGATACGGGTCAATAGACGTATTTGCTTTTAGGCCCCAGAATTTCTGCCACCGAGTTTTAGGTAACGTAGATTGATAGTTCTCAACGACTACATTACGTTCAGCCTTCGGCAGGTCCTCATGAGATTTAAAGCGAATTGCACGGCCTTCAGCTTGTTTAATCTTAGATGCATTGAAATGTGGCTCTAAGACTTGCATAAGCCTGGTCCGTTTTAAGTTAATGCCTTCACTACCACTACTACTAAGTAGTAATACTTTAGGTTTAGAACTTTTTGAATTATACTCATCAATTAGTGCTGCTTTTTCTTTAGCATTAAGTTTGCCCGTAAATACGAGAGGTTTTATGCCATGGTCTTCAAGTGCCTTAGCATATGGTACAAGTCCGGCGTCAATATAGTTAGAGTACGCTACCCCACGGAACCCAGGAGTATTTTTTGCTGCACTAATCATATGCTGGGCTGCTACCTGCATTTTTGGACTTGAAGTATAGTCTGCAGAAATATCATGATGAGCCATAGAATCTGACACCTGGCGTACACCTTGAGAAAAGACGTTAAGCCTTGAGGCTTCTTGTAAACTCATAGATGCATTATCTTTCAGCTTACGGCGAAGTTCTGCAGGGATATCTTTCTCAACCGATTTATACATTGAGGCTTGCTCAGGACTCATTTCAACTTTGATAGTCTTACGAGTCACAGAGGGAAAATCTGATGTATTACGCGGGGTATCATACTTATCTATGTATCTATTAAGAAGCTTAGCTAGCCTATCTTTGTTTTTAAGCTTCCAAGCTTCACTATCTACATAAAGGCCCTCAAACTCACTACGAGTTTTCGGTACACGTTCTTTCGGGTTTATAATGGAGATAAGGCTCATTACATCTACTGGATGGTTGTATCCGGCAGTACCAGTAAGAAGTAAGAGCTTACCAGATTTGTCAGCTACATTTTTAAGCTCTGTTACACGTTTCGTATCTTTATTACGAAGGCGGTGCGCTTCGTCAAACACTGTAAGAGCATAATGACGTTTTGCAAGCTCAGGAGCAATATTAGCTGCTCTTTCGTAGCTCATGACATCAATTTTATTTTTCAGTTTATTAAGCCGATGCTTTTTAAGTTCGTCATACACATTCGTTTTAAGCGATGCCGGTACGACAAATAGCGCTTTCTTTCTAGGATTATCTCTAAGGATAGCATCAGCCGCACCCAGGGCTGTGAGAGTTTTACCAGACCCTAAGGAGTGGTAAGCAATAACCCCATGCTCAGGAGTCTTTATTAACTTATCGATAACCCGCTGTTGATGCGGCTGAAATTTATCCATTATTTAATCACCTAACAGGTTATACTTGTAAAGTTACGTCTACACCGTTAACCGGGTACGGGATTTCAATATGTACAGTCGGTTTAATCTTATCGCCTTCGGTTTCTACACTGAGAAGTTCCGCCCCTGTCAAGATAGGCCCAATGTACTGATAAGAGGTGCTAGTCATATCATCCAGAACGCTGTTAATAACAGTTTTAACGTAGTTTACAGAAATTGTATTAACATTGTAACGGCCAAGAACATTCTTGAGGTTAATTTTGAGGTATCTCGATGCATAGTCAACTACTGCTACACAGCTATCTTCTGCAGTTTCAAGCTGAGTATTATCAGTAGTGGTCTGATACAACACGTACGGCAGTTCTTCCGGTGTATCTTGTACTACCCAGAATACACCATTGCCTGCCATGTCTGCCAACTGGTCGTCAGAGAACATATTGTTAGCTCTGAGTACACGGCTAATACCACTCAGGCCAATCGTAGAGAAGCCCTGGTGAGGCGGATAACCAGCTCTCATAGCACCAAGGGTTACACAGAGATAATAACTCGGTACCATTTCGCTTACAGAGTTAATGTTAAGCATAATAGTGTCAGGATATACCAAACGCAGACGTTTATTTTTAAAGGACTCTGCAATACCCGAAATGGCGTCAGCCACCCCTTGAGTATCCAGTACACGCACTACTTCATATTTCACTGCTTCCTGAGAAGCTACAGTTACTTTGTCTTCGAGTTCAGAATAACCTTCAGAAGTACGCATCCATTTTGTAGTAGAGCAAGTTACTACGCTTTCGTTGAGTACTTCAATAATCTGCAGAGAATACTGATAAGAGTTAGATGCATTATAAATATCTACAAAGTCAGTTACACGAGCATTATTTGTGACAAACATGCCGTTAGCCGTATCTTTGATGTAACATTCGTCATCGGTAGAACCTTCAACAAGCTGACCATCATTGATTTCTACCATTACTTTGGTAGACGGCATTTCCTGACTTGCATACACAATGCGCCACTTACTCTTTTCAGGTTCACTCAAAGTCGTGCAATGACTAGCATAAGCACTAACAACATCTTTATCGTTAGTAAGCGGTACAATAACGTAGATGTCTTCGTTGGTCGATAAAATATCGAGAGCCTGGCGATATCCATTAGCGTCATCGGTTTCAATCGGCAAAATGCGGTAGCTCATATCACTTACAGCGCTGGCAATAAGGCTTGCAGCTACAGACATCGGGTTATTGATATTAACACTGCCAATCTTAGCTTCAGCGTTAGACTGACTAGTAATAGTCAAGAAGTCATTTGCAATGTCACGACGCAAAGCACGATAGCTCAGATATACAGTAGCAGATACTACTTGAGCAGCCGTATCAGTTACAGCAGTAGATACTTTAACATCTTTCTTAATCGTTACTGCATCTTCATTTGCGGTAATAAACTGAGATTCGATAATCGCATCTTCCTTAGTTGGGCGTTTAACCACAGCAGTAACTGTAGCACTACCGTCAGGGGAGGGGAGATTGCGTTTCAAAGTCAAAGTTTTACCGTCAGAGCTTACTTCCTGAATAGCAGAACTGTAAGTCAAAACAGTATCGCCGTCAGTATACGTGAGGTCAATGTAGTCATCAACTTGAATAGTAGCAGTAGCGAAATCGCCTTCCTGGTCGCCGGTTACTTTAGTAATCGGGCCATCGTTGTTTACTGTTGCAGAACGGTAATTAGCACCATCATCTGCAGGCCATACTTTTACATATACGTCAGACATTTTAATGTTTACGGAGCTGGTATCTACGACAGAGCCCAAAGTCTGATTCAGATATGCAGTAGTGTAATCTCCGTCAGACAGTGCAAAGTCAGCTACCGGTACATCCGTTTCTACCTGGTATACAGGACCTACAACACAAAGTTGCATAAACGGCGTAGTCGGGTTGACAGTCGTTGTTACAAGCTCCTGGTATACACGGACAGAAGGTACTCTAAAAGGCATTTAGGATACACCACCTTGTTTTATTTCAAAAGCTAGTTGTGTTATACATTAGCTATCTTTTTGCTACTCTATATTATACCTAAGCCTTAGGAGGGCAAGGGCACGTCGCCTCTTCTCCTTCTAAGCGCCCAGTGCTAAATCTAAGCTCTACAGTATTATCATCTATACCATCTGAGGTTGGGTCCTTGGGATTACCGCCCTCAACATTTTTCATTTCAGTTGCAATACAACGAAGAAGAACACCCTGGTCACTCGGTTCCCAACGCCGTACAACCGTGAAAGTATAGGGTATTACAATATCAGACCTGTATTTACCAGTCCATCCGCTTTGACTTATAAGTTGAGCTGGTGATTGCTGGGCATTATCGAGGTTTTGTATTTGGATAATATCAGCAACTTTAGGTTTTAACATCATAAGAAACATAGCAATCTCAAATCCAAGTTCGTCAGCATCGTCTTTACTTACAGTAAAGATAGAAATTTGGGTTGAGCTTTGTACCATAAGCTGGTACTCAGTATCCCAGAGACCCTCTTTGGTTAACATCTCCCCCTTTTCATAAATCTTACGAGGAAATGTGTGTACGTAGCCAGTACCTATGCCTGCCGGGATGTAAGACACAGGGCCATTTTGGACAATAATTTGAGGCAAGCCTTTTTGCATATTATCGTCTTCAGCAAAGTCAGGCGTAATATCAATTTGAGTTTTATTGTCTCTTGGGTCCCATTTATACTCACCGTGCAGCATGAAATACTGTTGCAAAGCAATTACAAAAAACGTATTTACAATACGCGGTGTGAGTTTAGAATAAGATTTCCCCATGCCTTAAGTCCTTCCTTTCTGGTGTAATTGGTATACGCTGTAGTAACTGAAAGATTGCCAAGTCTTCGTCCTGATGTTGCAATACAACTTCTTGTTTAGTAATAACACGTTTATGAGTAGTCATACTAATTTGGGCTACATTCCAAATCTCTCTAGTATTTGCGTCTACTAAGCAGTCACCCATGCTAATACGGGGGTAACCCGCCGTCCAGCCCTGGAGATTGCCCTGGATTTCAGTACCCTCAAATGCTTGACGTACAGCTGCATTTTCTGCTGAGAGCGACATATAAAGAGCAATCGGGTTGTAGTACCCTTGGATGTACCCAGTGTTTAAACAGGTTGGGCAATTAGCCTTAGACCTTTGACCTCTAAGCGTATCCCAGCAATCAGGGCAACGCTCTTTAAGCCTTCTGCGTATAAACAGGTACATCAAGTTCCCTGCATGTCCTTCTCGGAGTTGAATAAGATGCCGCCTGATAATCTCAGCAGCATAGAAGTTAGGCTCCTTTTCAGAGGAAAATACACGGCTTTCCTTATTAACATCCGGAAAAACTAGTTTATAATAAACTACAGGAGAACGATAATACGTACTCATAAAGTTGTCATCTATGTAAAATGGGGGATGACGCTGAGTAATCTCATGCACAGTTTCAAACTCTGACGTAGGCGAATCTGAAATCTGAAGATAGCCAACTGATTCCGGAGTATTAAAATAATTACTTGGAATCGGAGTCCAGTTTATCTCAGCACTACGTACCGTTAACCTGTGCACGTCTATTCTAATATGAGGGTCAAGGGGCTCCTCACGAGTATAAATAGTATTGTCTAAAGAACTCATAAGTTACCTCCTTTATAATACGTCCTCATCTGAATTGTTGAGATACAGAGGAAGCGCTGGGCCATCAAAGGCACCCATTGCCATGTATCTCGATGTATAATACGACTGAACGTCCTCTATTGTAGCTTCAGTGCCATCATAACGAGCGTTAATCGTAAATGTTGCATGAATGTAGGTATAGGCAAGGCCTGCAATCGGCAATTTACCATTAATAGCAGTAACTTTATGGATGAAACCTTCTTGGCCATATAGTGGTTCCCCATACGGTCCATATCCATAAGGACGGCCTGCAGGACTACCATCTGGTATTTCATCCCCACTATACTGAAGTTTAGCCTCTGGTAGTGTGTACTCAGTATACTCATCTTCATGTCCTGGACTGGGTAGAGTATAGTAAATAATAGAATAGTTGATAATCCCTGTTAAATAAGAGCTATGTCTCGGGATAATACTGTGAATAGTAATTTCTTTAACTTCACCAGGGGATATATCACCTACTGCAATATTTACTTCGCCATACGTTACAAGCGGCGTAGTAACCTTAAAGTAATTATTAAGGTCGCCAACTTCTTGAATACGAGTATTCTGGGCTGTAACATCCCCCACATTTTTTAGATAAATTGTTTGGTCTGTAATTTCGCCAGTATCACCGTTTAAGCCTGTACGAGGACCAAGAGAAATAGAGTAGGAGGTTGTTTCCTGGAAGAGCTCATCAGTACAGGCTTCATCCCAGTAACATCTGATATCAGCACTCATTCTACTACCTCCCTCGGGTCAGTATATGGGTTATAGAAGGTTTCATCAATTTCAGGCAAGGTGTAATAGTCAAACGCAATTACAGGCAGATATAACTGTGCCTGGGTCCAACGAGGCACGATAATACGGATAGTCATGCTCCGTTTTTCACGTTCCTTCATATCCCCGACAAAAGCATCAGTTTGACTTTCTGTACCATCGTCTAAAATGATATTTACAAAGCTCAACCTGTCGTTTGATACGAGCACTCTGACATTTAAAGCGGCACGAGTACCAACGTTCTGAAACCAAACTTTTGTATCATACGTTTCACCGGTGTCGCCATTCAGACCAACAATAGGAGCAAGATTTAGTGTATAGGAAGAGTCGTCCTCAAACACTAATTCTTGTGTACAATTTTCATCAACAAAACATTTAATATTTGCAGACATTTTAACTCTCCTAACTAGCCTTGTTATTTACTGCTTGCACCCTGAGTATAAAAGTTCTGGTCTCGTTTTTGGCGTTCTTTAAATTTGCCGACACCTTCCATCCCAGCCATAACAGGCTCGAAGGCCTTCCCTGCTACAGAGCCAGCAGTAGAAAGTACACCTGCTAGTTTCTCTTTTTTAGCATCAGCTACTACATTTGCGGCAATCATTTTCATAGCAATCTTATTAAAACCGGGAGCAGCTACTTTGTACAGTTCATAAGCAGTGCTTGCTTTATTTTCTTTCGGTAACATAGAGTACAGAGTGAGTGCATCATGGGCAATTTTAGTAGGGATACTATAAACTACTGGTCCCATCGAATCTGCCGCAGTTTTTACAAAGTCCATCAGCTCTGTACCGTGGAACCAGTTATTAGATGCGGATTTAGTCATTTGAGAACGCTCCCTTTCCTCTAATTTAGTACGGTAAGCTCTATTAAGCTTATTATTTATCATGGATAAAACTCCGTATGTACCAAGCCCTACAGCACCAGCTCGGCCAAAACGCTTCCAACGAGGTAACTCTTTGTTAAAATGATTATCTAATAAGAGTGTACCCAGTGCAGTCGTCCCACCAGCACGGGCCGCTATATTGGAGTTTTTATCATATGGGTCATAAATTAAACTCATGGTGAGCCTCCTTATTAGCAAAGAGCCCCGTAGCAATCATTGATATTCAGTGACCGCTTGGTTGCTGTAGTTTCTTGAGCTACTTTTTGTTCAAGTTCCTGACGGAGTGCATTATACTGTGGAAATTTGTAGTTAATAGAAGACTGTACACCACCATCACTGTATTGCATTTCACCACGCAATTCTTTTAGTGCTGTGAGTCTTAACGCCTCTACAACTGCACCATCAAGTAAAAGTTTCTTTTTAGGGAAATCTGCGGCTGTATACTTTTTATAGATTACAGGTGGAGTTTCATTAAAGCTAGAAACCGACCACTCAATACATTTCCAAAGCATTTCATCCGTGAGAAACTCTTGGTACAAAGGAATATTTATGTCAGCATAATCCATGAGTGCAAGCCTAACATCTAAGGGAGTTACTACTGAATTTTTCTGCATAGCTGTATCTAATTCTTGTACAGTTGCCATAAATTACCTCTCTTATTTATTAGTCATATTCATAGACGGGAATTTCATTAACTTAGTTGGGCCTGTAGTCGGAGGAATGCTACTCTTAGCACCAGTAGAAATGCCAGTAGTACCATTTTGTAAAGCCTTAGGCTCAGTAAAATTCTTTGCCATATCTTTTTTATACTTGTTGACAGCAGCTCCAATAGGCCATTTTCTGAAAGTCGAAACTTGAGCCATAAGTATCAGTCCTTTTTGTTAATAAAAAAGACCGCCGCCGAAAATAGCGACGGCCTTGTAGGCCATTACTTATTACTAGTATAGCCAATATTTATTTAAAGATTGGAGTAAACTTAGATTAACCTGTTGGCGTTAGCCTATCAGCTATTAGCCCATCAGCTATTAACCCATCAGAGCTGCTTTGAAGTGCTGAAGAGCACCCGGTGCAACAGCGCCAGCTACGTTACCACCAAGGGCACCAGTAGCAGCACCGAGAGCAGCGCCTACCATGCCTGCACGGGGACCACCAAAGCGGCTACCAAGGGCCAGGCCTGCGGTAGTACCAGCAGCAGCACCCATAGCAGAACCTGCAAGAGGAGCATACTCAGAAGCGCGTTTTTCTTTCAGTTTATTATAGCCATAAACACCTGCACCGCCGAGAGCAGCCAGACCAGCAATACCAGCGCCTACACGACCCTTATGGGTTTTTGCATAACGACCTGCATTTACTACAGCGTCTTTAGCATCACGGCTAGCTTTGATGGCTCTATTTTTTGTGCCTTTACCCATCGGCAAAAGCAGAGGTTCTTCAGCTGCTTCTTTTTCCAGTTCATCACAAGCTACAATAAATTCAGCGGCTTCACCATAAAGGTCTTCAGCAAACGCTAATTTTTCCATAGCATCAGCATACATGGATTCAGCAGCGTCCATAGCCAAAACTGCATCATCTACAGTCAGGTAGTCTTCAGCAGCTGCTAATTTTTCTGCATAAGCCATTTCATCATCGTAGCCATAATCTGTGTAGCCAACAATGTCATCCATGCCGTATACATAGTCGTAAGCAGCAGCACGTTTTTCTTTCAATTTGTTGTATGCATAAGCACCTGCAGCACCAGCAGCAGCCAAACCAGCTACGCCAGCACCTACACGGCCTTTATGGGTTTTTGCATAGTTAGCAGCGTCAACTACGTCTTTAGCGCGGTTTTTACCGAACTGTTTTACATAGTTAACGGCGCTATCGCGTTTACCCGGGGCTACCGGATTGCCAGTGTATTTATCAATATCAACGATACCTGCGGTTTTTGCACCACAAGCAGCGATTTCTTTTGCTTTAGCCAGAGCTTCCTGTGCTACCATTTCATCATAAACGGTGTTCGTAGTCATACCCGGAACAACATCGGAGCCAGGAGCAGGAGCCGGTTTCTTTTCAAGGGGAACAGTCATGTCAGCAGCAAGTTTCGCCAGTTCACATGCTTTCAGTAAATCTTGATTCATTGTATAGTCAATCTCCTTTACGTTTGCCTTTTTTGTTATACTATTGCCTGTTAAGGCTCCAAGAAGAAGTCCGTAAGCGGCTGAAGCTGGATATGACTTCAATGCGCTTACTTTAGGAGGTTTCTTGGATAAGACGCGCTTGACTATATTGGCTCCAGTAAATCCAAGAGCCCCAAGCCCCGCGCCTGTACCTATATAAGTAGGCTGTGCCTCAGAGTATGGCATAGGCTATCACTCCTGAGTTTCAGAAGTTTCCGTTTCTACCTTAGCTTTCTCTGGAGTAGCAGCAGTACTACGTTTAGTAGACTTAGCCGTGGTCTTCGCAGCTACAGCTTTGGTCTCTACTGCTTTAGTCTTGGCTACTGCTTTCGGAGCTTCTTTAATTTCTGCTACACCAGCAGTGCGAGGAGCAGTGGATGCTCCACCTTTATCAAAGCCCACGGTTTTAACTACTTTACCGGTAATACCGGTTTTTGTTAAGCCGTTTTCACGAACAACAGATACTAAATGAGCAGCTTCTAAACGTAATACACGGGCAACAAGGTCAGTGTCTTCGTTGTCAATAAAGCGGTTAACTTCATTAGCAGCAAGGTTAATACGACCATTAATGCCTAACTTTTTACCAGTTAAGTTCGTTACAAACATTGTGTAGTTACGTCCTCTCTATAGTTAGAATAAAACGGTGGCGATGTCTGTGTCAGCGAGTATTTTTTGTTCTTTAGCTCTACGTAGCTTCCTCGCCACCGTATCTTAGTTTAAATTGTCCCCGTCAAGGAAGTAAATCGGGCTAACCTAAAAATCTCAGAGTAGCCCCTAGTGCTTCTCTGTCTGGCTACGCGCCTACACCAGGGTTAGTGTCAGAGTCCTGACCAGGAGTGGTTGTAGTTGTATCACTTCCACCTTGTTCAGTACCCTGTCCTTCAGTACCGCCACCTTCTTGGTCAGTACCACCGCCGGTTTGAGAACCAGCACCGCCAGCGTCACCGCTTTCAGTTCCGGCCTCCTCGTCTTCACCAGAGCCCGGTTCACCCGGTTCAGTTCAAAGTAAAGAGATTTTTGCAATACCGCTCGTATTACCAATAGCGATACCGATGGTTTCATACAGATAGAAGCGGAATTTGTTTGCTTCAGTTTCCATGAAGGCTTTAACATCGTTCAGTACATCGAATACACCAAGATATTCCGGAGTGGTAAACAGATAAATATTACCAGGTTTTACAATGTCATTCTTAATGGTACGAATGAAGTTGTAACCCAACAATTTGGTGTAGCTGTAACCGTTAACGATGATATCCTGCATGATAGCAGAACCAGCAGCCGGTTGCTGCAACTGCAGTAAGCTCATCCAGTCCTGTTCATTAATCAAGATAGTACCAATAGGTACTTCCTGAGCAACCAACAGTTTCAAACCTTCAGCCAAAATAGCCGGAGTAAAGGGACCTGCAACTTCATACTTTGCACTACCCTTTTTGTCGGTTTCACGCTGGGTAATAATTGCATCAACAGTTTTGATGAACTGTTCGTCTTCTGCAATCTGAATATCTTTAAGATAGTTTTCCTGAATAATCTGTTTAATAGGAATACGGTAAGTCTGCAGTTCTTCAATAGGTTTAAAGAATTCTTCAGACATGATAGTGCTGTAGAATACCTGGAATTTGTTACCGATATAGTATCTCTGCTGAGACTGTTCGGTGAAGGTTACAGGATAAGCCTTGCTGAGTTTATCCTTGTGGATAATACGCATCGGGGAATCCGAATCTACTGCCTGGTCCAGGTCTGCAGAAGTAATCTGTTTCGGAGGAAGAATTTTACGAGTAAAACCTTCTTCACGAATTTTAATACGGCAGAAGTCAGTTGCCAAACCAGCCATCTTTTCCAGGCCGTCTTTGGTAGAAATCTGCTGTACGAAGGAAGTATTGTAAAGCATGGCTCTATTGCCGTCTTGAATAATGTGTTCCATTCTAGTCGTACACCGTCCTCACAAAATTATGCTAATACAAACTGGAGTACGCCATTAGCAGGTTCTGCAATAGCGTAAGCAACGATATCGCCGTCACCATCGGTAGCTACCAGGTCAAGCTGGCCAGCAGCATTGAGAACCAGTGCGGAACCAGCTTTAATAGCGGTACCAGCAAATTTATCGGTTTCAAGTACGCCGCTATTTGCAGTTACTACGTCTACGCGGCCCAGAGATTTTGTATCGTAGAAAATTTTATTGCCACGGAATACCGGAGCGGCCATGCCATGATTTTTAGCTACATCCGCAGCAGACGGTTTTTTAACGTTTCCGGTAGTAGTATCGAAAACAACCCAATCGCCTTCCTCCAGCAATACACCTGCGGCTACAGGAAAAGATTTAATGTTGGCGGTCTTATAACCACTCAAAATGTTAAGCATTAGGGATTTCCCTCCTTGAATTATGTATGTTACATTCCAAGGCAAGCACGGTCAAAAGCGTCCAGAGATGCCGGACTCAGTACACCGCCACTAGCTTCACCTAATGCTTCGGTGTGGTCGTGCCTTGGTAAATCGTTAAAAACAGATTTCATAGAAGCGATTTTTTCCGGGTTCTCTACAAGATACTCGGTATAATTCTGCTGCTGGTCTTGAGCAAGCATGCCACGTGCTACCATTTCAGCGGCGGTGGAAGACGCTTCTTTACGCAAAGAGTCGCCATACTCAAGACAACTAGCTGCTTTTTCAAGCAAAGATGCTGCCTGCAGCAGAGCTTCCTGTGTGTTAATATTGCTCATTCTGCTTGAGCACCTCCCTATTTGACGTATTTTGAACCCCTTGCAACAACTCACCCGCTTTGGTAATAGCGAGACCCGTTGCAACAGGACCAGATATAGCTTTGATAGGTGCTGAGATACTTGCTCTATCAAGTTGTCTAGTAACACCCGTTTTTTTCTTAAACTCAGGAACAAGTTTTCCGCTCTTACTTACACGGACCGGAATGTCACTGCCTTTGATATTAGTGAACATGGAGTATCTAATTGACCCAGGTTTAGCGTGGCCTCTCGCAAGCGCTCCCAGAGCAGTATCAAGTTTACTGATGTTGTACTGGGCTTTGCCAATAGCTTGTCTGGTAGCGTTTGCACCGAAAGCACCACTTTCTGCAAGAGTATCAAGTACCATTCTATGGATTGAGTACCCGGAATCTTTCCCCGCCAGTATATGATGAGGCCGAGTACGTTTTAGTTCGTCACTGACTAGTTTCCTTTGCCCTCTGACAAACCTTCCAAGACCGTCGATAATTCCTGCAACTTTATCTGTTGACGCCAGGTTGGTCATTCAAGCCCAAGCCCTTCCATTACACCCATCATATAATCGGTGCGTGCACTGGAAGCAGGGTGAACGTCAGCACTGGCGGTTTTCTCCATAGCAAGAGATTCATCATTAGCCAACTTAGTTAACAGGGAAGCGCAGTCACGCATTGCAGTGATTAATTCTTGATTATCATTCATAACTGCCTATCTCCTATTCTCTGTATTAGCCCTGAGATTGAATAGAAGCTGCTGCTTGAGCTACAATCTGGCTAGCTTCAGCAACCTGGCTGGACAGCTCCGGGTCATCTACAACGGAGGTAGCCTGCTGAGCAAGGGTAATGTTCTGTGCTGCGGTATTCATGGACTGAATAGCAGTATTCGGGTCACCCTGAGCTACAGAAGCGAGGGCATCTTGTGCAGCCTGTACAGCAATAGTGGCATGGCCTTTACCAGCTTCACGAACCTGGTCTGCAGCAGCCTGCTGGGTAGACACGAGGTTAGCGCCGCCAGTTTGCGGAGAGTAATTTTCAGCAATTTTTTCCAGACAGTCAGCCATGCAAACGGTGAGCATGTCCTGAATAGAAGCTTCTTTAACTACTTCGTCCTCCGGGTCAAAACCAAGAGATGCAGCAAAACGACCATGGAAGATGTCGTATGCCTGATTGCCTAAAATATCCCCCGTATAGGCGGCAATCTTGGTAAGTCTTTCGGAATCTTCGATTCCCTGTGCATGTGCAGTTTTCATCAGTTCTTCAGAAGAAGCGATGCCACCTGCAACTTTTGCTTTTGCCTCTTTTACAAGGTCAGCAATCGTTTTGTTCTCCATGTTGGTGTACACCATCCTTATCTAAAATCGTAATATTGCCTAAAATAAGTTAGAACTCTACTTGCTTATTATATATTATACCTAAGTTGCTTTCATCAACCAGGTAATAATTTATTCATAAGTTTAGAGTCAATGGTTTGGTCAATGACGTTAGAAAGTATTGACCTTCTTTTGCTAGGTAATATTATACCTAACATTGCATTATTTGCGAATTCAGCGAGGCTATCGGAGACTTCAGCAAATTTTTGCATGAACTCTGAATTCTCTATATCACAACTTGCAGTCTTAACGTTAGCATGGCCTTTAAGAGCGGCGTTTACAACGATAGGGGCTGCGATAGACAAGATGTCAGGATTCTCTGCTATATATCGTTCAACAGAGTTTAGAGGAACCCCGTTGTTATAAAGATTTCTAAAATGCGCTGACGCAAAGTGGGCACCTACAAACGGTATTGCCACCTTAGCAGCGGCAGTACCCCAGCTTGCGGTTTTAACTTGCTGCATATCTGTGGGAGTAGGAGCACCCATTTTCTTATGAATAAGTGCCGCTAATGCCATTAAAATAGCCATATTTTTAGGACTATCAAGTACAGCACGTACAGCAGAGCTACTGCGGTATGCAGCATATAAACCACCAAGTATAGCACCAACAGTCAAGGAACTCATCGGCTCCCGCAGTTTCGGACGACGGCGTTCCATTTCAAGCTCTTGCGGGCTACGTACAACTGGAAGTGTTGAGTAGTCATAACGTTGAATAACGTGAGCACCAGGTGCAACAGCGCTTTCAATGTTAGTATATGCAGGCGGATTTTTGGCATGACCAAAAGTAAGTGCTGGATTAAGTTCCCAATAATTAGTAGGTACATCAAGTTTAAGCGTAGCAGCAGTCTTAGAGAGTGCGTCCCGGTTTCTGAGCGCACCAGCAAGTCTGCTAATGACAGCGGGTAAGAACGAAGACCTAGCAATTAAGTACGCTTGAAGTGTCTTACCGATATCATCTTTGTACTCACCCATTTTCAGGTCTCGGTCAGCTACAGCAGATTTTACACCCTTTAACACATCCGCAAAAGTATCTAGCGGCATACCACGTTTAACAATAATAATCCTCGTAAACTCTTCTGGTTTCATAGGGATGGCATTGACAGTAAACGTAGTCATAATATCCTCAAGACGATGCTTCTTAGCCATAGCGTCAAGCAGTGCAGGAGGAAGGTCCGGTTCTGTAGACTCAATGAGAGGCATCGCTTCTTCAATACCAGTATTGAGTACTTTGACAGCTTCGCTCTGGATACGTTTAATCATAGCCAGCTTATCGAGGTCTGCAGCTTTTTTCTCTACGTTTGCAGTCTTTTCAAAGTCTTCTTCAATGTCAAAAACTTGAGGAGGCTCTGCAAATGGGATTAAGCTATCGAGTTCATCGAAAGCCTGAGCGTTTAGAGACGATACAGTGGTATCTTGACTTGCCACCTTTTCGAGTACATAAGCTATCTTATCAGCCCTACGTCTTACGATACTAATATCGAAGAAGGTCGGATTGTAGTTAATCATGTACGGCTGACGACCATCAGGGTATATCTTACGTTTATCACGTAATATGTGCTCACAATAGTCGGAGCGTTTACGGGCTTTGTTTCCACAGATACTACAAACGTCTTCTCTAACTTTACAATTGTGGACGGCGATATTCTCGGCAACAAATGACTCATCAGTATCTACTGAGAAATTATAAACCGTCGTATTCTCAACTAACTCAGAAGAAGTAGCAATAACTTTTCTAATTAACTGATTGCCCTCCACCATTACCGCTGGACGGAAGAAATTAGATTTAGGTATACCTACTTCTCGTAGTTTATATTTATCTGTAACTTCTGCTAGTTGTCCCGATTGAGTTGGACTGAACGATAAAATATATGAAATGCGCTTATTAGGTACCGGAGCATTTCTACACCAAGAAACAGCCATTCCTAGTTGAGCAGCTAACGTTACTAAATCTAATACGAGTTGATAAGATACGGTTGTAGCAGTAGTTACATTGCATGCTTTATTCCAAGTTCCGTCGCCGTTTATAAAGGCCCCTAATAAAGCTAGCTTTGCCTTAGGTCCCCATTTAAAAATCGTGGAAGCTAGATGTTTGCCATAACTATACTCACCAACTAAGCTCAAAAACTTAGCGGCAACCTCTCGGTCCCGTAATCGAATGCTACATACATGCCGATGGTATTGAGGATAGTATGTTGCTTTGTGGTTACTAATAACTTTTAAATCTCGAATAACTTCAGCATGATACGGCGCTTCTTCTGTTGAGAAACTAAATTCTACAGCCCTATGAATCCGACAATTATTCTTAGGAGTCCAATATTTAACATATGAACCTTCTGCTAAAAAATAACCTAATAATCTTGCAACACTAGTTACTTCTTCATTATCTGGGTGACAATCATATTTTTGAATAGGAGTAACAACATAGTCCCCTGGTTTTATATCTCGGGCATCAATCCAATCTTCAGTATACTCCATATAAGTATCCGTGAGATTTTTTACGTACTCAATATGGTCTGGTTGTTTGCTGCGAAGCAAATGAGTGCTTACTTGTTTTAAATGTTTGCCACATACCGGGCAATAACCTCCCATTGACGTAGGTACAGGTGTATACCTACGCACAAGAATGGGATGATTGCCTGTTGCTGTAAGCGTATCTGACTGCCCAGACATAGTAAGAGTTACCATGTCGCCCGAATATGGATACATCATCTTGGTTTTAACTTCATGAAGTTCACCCGTATGAGTTAACACCATATCCCCAGGAACAACATCCTCAATATTCTTGCGCTGATTATCAGCCATAGTAATCTTGGTACCAGCAGGGAAACAACCCATCGACACTTCAAGTTGTTCACCACGAGCTTGGCGGTCAATAAACTCTTTACCCTTTACTTTATCAATCGCTAAGATAAGTTCGACCCTATGCATCTTAGGATTGTACCAAGAGAAGACAACGTGACCATACGACGGACTCGTAGGTTTATTGTCGTGCTCTTTAAAGACTTTAGCGTTAGTTACAAAAGTATGATGGCGTTCAATAAGGTCTTTTTCGGGGAAATAGTCACCATTAATATTACAACCATAATACTCGCCAGCACCCATAGCAATTACGTGTAAGTACACATAACCGGGGTCGGGCTTAAAGGTACTGATGAAGGAGGCAATGTCTGACCCCTGCTCACGCAGTTCATCAAAGTTAGCAAGCTTAATACGGGCTTCACCAGTCTCTTCAACGACACTGCCTAAAGAAAACTTTTTACCAAGCATTTAGGCTCTGCCTCCTTAAAGTTATTTATTCAGCATCATTCGGGTTACGAAATCAGCCATTACTTCACGGCCCGCAAGGTCGCAGGCAACTTTCGAGTGTTCAGATTCAGTAACACCCAAATTATCCTGGACAGCAGCCAAATATGCATCGAGATACAGAGGGCTACCTGCTTTTTCCGAAGCAGTTTTAGTAGCGGCATCAGCAATCATGTATCCAATGCACTGAAAATCAGACATGTCTGGAATATACTCTTTGCTCATTCTTTGTATCTCCTATCTTAGTTACCGTTGTTAGCGGTAGGATTTGCACTGTTTCTCGTGTATGCACGAGATAAGTCATTTGCAACAGCTTTGCCAACACCTTCAGTAATCCCTTTGATGCCAGAATTGAGAATCGTATTAGCTACGCTGTTACGCATATCTTTATTACGGAGCACATTGCCCTCAAGAGCACTAAGCTCTGCAAAAGTAGTTAAGTTCATATGACCTTCAGCGTCGAGCATGGACTCTAAGTAGTTAGCCAAAAGACGCGGCTCTTCTGCTACCGTTGGCGATGCCTTAATAATCATCGGCATATAACCTTTGAGTACATCATAGCCATGGCGCTGCAAAGTCGGCGACATTTGAATTGCAGTACGGAGTGCAGCGTCATACTTGGAGTTAGCCATGAGACCCTTTGCAGACTCAATACCCCAACCAATGCCATGAGCAATAGCACCAGCAGCTACAGTACCAAGAGTGCCATAGAATGCGTTTCTAGCGGAGTGCGGGATACGGCTAGCAATACCACCTAAGAAGTTAGCTGCAGTTTTCTCTACACCTTCCTCTTTTTTAGGGGCAAATTCAATAGGGCCATTATATTCGGACGCTGCCTTGGTAATAGGTCTTATCGGTTTCAATGGAGCGACCCTCCCTGTTAATTTAACATTAAATCCGGGATACGGATTTCTTGGAAATCTTACTTGTGCAATACCCATAGCCTTACATCTCCAGTGCAGTCAAAATACGGTTAAATTTAATCGTAAGCGGAGATGCACTGGCGTATTTAGTAAAGGCAGGGGATGCGGCGCGTCGTACAGTCCCTACGCCAATAGCTGCAGAAGCAAATTTCTCACTGATATCATCGTACACACTACGAATAATACCTTCAGCCTGCGGGTACATATTGAGTACCTCAGCCTCAGATTCGTGAAGTTGCTGGGTACCAGAGAGTGCTGCCTGTTTAACGAAATCTTCAAAGTCCTCGATAGCATCGTTGACTGCAAGGTTTCTAGCCATTTCTTCCTGATTGATTTCAGAAGCAAGCTTCGTGGACTCATGGATAGTACGGAGCATCATAGCCGATTCTCGGTCAATCGCCGGTTCATAAGTACACATAGCTGCAGTTTTCTGAAATTCTTCGGTATCCATACCAAAGATTTCTTCAGGAGAAATCGAAGCAAGTTTCTCGCGCATACGTTCTTTAGCTGGGTCTATGCTAGCTTTCTTTTCTACAGACGCTGCTTTAAAGAGACCGTCGTCTTCAGAAGCTGCCGGTACATTTATTTTTGGGGTAATTGACGCGGTTTTAATACCGAGTACAACTTCCGGGCTAGCAACCTCAAACTCCGTATCACCTGGATAAATACGTAAGAACGCTTCAGTATTGGTGCGTTCAATCAGCCTCGAAGTCTGGTCGGAGTTAAGACCCAGCTCACTTGCTTTTTTGATAACTCCGTCGTTCAAGGAGGCTTTCTTATCTAAAAAATCAGATACAATCTCATGTGCAGCGCTCAAAAGTGAGCTATCAGTTACTACTGCCACGTTATTGTCAACTCCTTATTATTACAAATCGTCATCGTCCAAATCATCCATTGACTTAGACGGTGCAGGGTTTGTCTGAAGAGCAATGGTAAGTTCACGAATACCACCCTCAGCCCTACTTGCGCTCTTAAGTTCACGGTACAGATTAACGAGCTGTTTAGTCCAATCCTGTGCAACCTTCTGGTCTTCACCAGCATCAGAGTCCATAAAGTCAATCGTCTTCTGATATGCCTTACCAAACACAGTACCAAGAGATTTCTCTAAGTGTATCTTAGCAGGCATGTTGAATTTACGGACCTTCATATAATCAATGCCTTTATCCAGTGCCATATTCTTGTAGGTAGAGTCGTCCCCTACTGTACCACGGCGAATGTAATAAAGCTTATCAGCATCATTACGCCATACCGAGATATCAAAGAATATGGTTTTGTATGACTGAACTACTGACGTTGGCATTCCTAAATCGCGGCCAATATCAGCGGGCATCATATCGTCCATCAAAGAGCACTCAAGTAACTGCCTTGCTTTTACGTCGAGGAACAATGATAAACACTGGTCCATAAAAAAGTCTGTATCTTCATAATCCGCGTGTGTAAGAGCAGCAACGAGCTCAAGAGTAACATCGTCTAAATTTCTATACGGATAATACACTTTAGCGTCAGTCTTAAGGCCGAATAGTTCGAGGCTTAGCTCGTCTTTTATATGCTCCGAGACTGCATTCGAGGCTTTTATCTCTTCCAGAGCCCTATAAATACGCCAGGACGGGTGCCGTATAGTAGCTGTCGGTTTATACCTGTCGAGTATAGCCACGTCACTAATTCACCACCTTATCCTCACAGTGTATATTAAATCTCGCCCGGTACGTTACCAACACCGATTGCACTTGCTACATCTGTCAATTTATTCATCGCTGCCTGAATATCATTTTCCGAGAGAAAGTCGTACTTCTCCTGGCGTACTAAAAATAACAGCTGACTCAATTGACTCAATGCGTCCACAATACTGTCACTGGCTTTCATCAGAGATTCAGATGTAGCAGAACCGTTAGCCAAGTTACCTACAAGGTAAGCATCCATAACCTGGGGGCTATTTACCTGTACTACGTTTTCAAGGTCCGTAGAGGTAACGGGTTTTACGGTGCGGATACGACCTGCGGTCGGAATCCCGAAACCCATGTTAGTATCGTTTGCAAGGTCAATACTCATAGCCATTTCAGGAGATACAGAAGCAAGAGACGGGTTAGTCACTGCTGCTTGGTCTTCTGCTTGTTCAGCCTGAGCCTGGTCGTCGGTACCCTGACGGGTCTTTTTGTTATCAACTTTCGTCTTATCAGTCTGGTTATCATTACGTGCTGCAGTTTTAGACAAGTCAGACTCTACAGCATCGAATACGCACTTACCGGTTTTAAGAGCCTGCTCAGTTACTTCAACTGCGTCTTCATAACTTGCCGCATATTTACTCATCAGAGCATACGGGCAGTTAATTTTAGAATACGTAGTACCTTCAAGGACGAGGTTACCCTCATTGTCGCGGGCAAGAGTACCATTAACGCCGGTAAAGGAAACTGTAGGTACATTTACCTCACCTGCAGCAGCTGGGTCCAAACGGTCACTATTTACTTCAAAGAAAGTTCCGTCAACACCTAAACTAAAGGTGTACGGCAAGTTAGTTAAATAGTTCATAACCGTTACTTTTTTATACTTACCAGCATCAAAAATATCGGTTACCGCACCAAATGCATTCATTCCGTATTTACTAAGTACAATACCAACCATACCCAGGGCCGGTTCAGACGGCTCAGAATTGTTGAAAATGTAGTTAACAGGTACTTGTACAGTCGGGGTGTGTACAAAAGCAGGGGCTAATGCGTACCCATTATTAGAGACGAACAAGTATTTAGCATACCTATCGTCGGCGTCTCTATCTGATATAATAGACGATTTATCTGAGGTGTAACCAGAGCGCATATTGTTAGTAATATCGCGTTCATCAATCTGGTCGTTACCTTCTCTAAACAAGATGCCTGCTTCCATGCGGCCAGATTTGAGCTGAATGGAAGTAAACATTGCTTCACCGTCAGAATTTATTCTACCAGAACCTTCTCCTGTCATAGCGTCTACTACTTCAGAAGCTATATAATCTTCCTGACGGGGAATAACGAGTTTAGCAATCTTTTCGCGATTATCCCTTACGAATGGAACCCCATTCATAAAGTTAATGCGTTCTTCTTCGGTTGCATTTGCAAATTTAAACAGTTCGTTTACTACGTCAGCCGTAATAACTTCGCCATTACATTTATAAGTATCATGGTCCTTCCATGCTACTAAAAGGTCGGGCATCTCCGGTGCTGCAGTTTTCTCTACTTCTTCCGGGGCTGTTGCCTTTTCGTGAATTGCAAGCATTACTTCCGGCATATTAGTGAACATCCAGTCTACAACGCTTGCACTCTTAGTCATTTCGTTATAAATATGTTCAACGGCCTCTTTACTTGCGTATTTAACAGCATCAACTGTTTTAATATTACGTACCCTCTGAGAAGGACCAATGTAATCTTCGTCCCTGTCAGTAAGGTTACTTACTGGTTTACCAAGTACATTATCCGCATAAATCTTCTGTAAAAATGCAGGAGACAACGGATAAAACTTAGTATCACCGTTAGCACTTGTTACTAAAATGTCAATCGGAGCCATTTTATTAGCCCTGATAGTAACCGGTGCTGCACATGTGCCACCCAAAAGTTCAATAAGACCATCCGCGTCTCCCGTTGCAGGGTCAAGGCGGGACCAGGTAACAGCACTGATATAGTTAGTAATCTCAGGGAGTTTACGTGCTATATTGCCGATTACTGCTGTATTCCAAGTGGTCATATCAGGAGGCAACTGATACCACATGTTGTCACTCATATAAGAAACCCTCCATTTAAGGCATTATTTCTCTGTGTCATATATTATACCTGGGCTTAGCTTCTTCCAGGTAATCCGTGCTCTCTTACAAGGTCCATAAAGGTTTCGGTAGCAGAAGGCATAAGGATACCCGCTGCACCAATAGCGCCTACTACTTTTTTATGAGTAGGATTGTCAAAGATAGCACGGGGATTCAGAGTGCCTTCTTCATTCTCAATACGTTTCTGGATGACACGGAAAGCTGCATACCAACCAGGTACGGAAGCCATAGCTCTTGCAGTGGCCCTGACTTTAGTTTCAACACCCGGGGCTTTCAAGAGACGGGCTACAGATACCAAATTCCTCGGTGCATTAAGAAGTGACCCCACAATAAGGGGTACAGCAGATTTACGCAGCATAAGCTCTGCGCTAGAAAGTTCAGTATTATCGTCTAATTCCTGTTTAGACATTACAGCATGGTCAGGGATAAGGAGACTCGCTGCTACCGCCAAAGCAGTCCCAATGCCTACTGCTTTAAGAAGACCTTGGTTTTGTCTAGCGAGAGACTTTAGTACAGTCTTCAGTTCCCCTTTTCCAGCCAATAAAGTATCAGGGTTAACCAATTTAATTCAACTCCTTAATAACGACCGTCTTTACCTCTACCAAAGCCTACGCCACGAGCATAAGACGGAATCGGATGATAAGAATGTAATGGACTGGTAGCATGAGTTGCTGCATTTTCAATAAGTTCACCCTTGAGGTACTTAAAGCCAAAGTTAGCCAACCAGTCTTTTTTATATGTCGGAGCCTTGTTCGTACCTTTCTGGAACGGTATAAACGTCGGCTTTTTCTTTGTCGGGTTCTTACGGATGTCAGCCATAAGCTGATTGTAGTCTACTACGTCGCCCTCAATAAGGTCGTCAAAGTCGCCAGGGTCTGTAATCTGTACATAGTTGATAAGACCACGGGACACAACTTCAAAGTTCTTCTTCAGTGCGTCTACGCCTGCGCCTTCATACAACTTGGACATACTGTTAACAAACTGAGAGCGACCTTGGTCAATACCTTTGTAGGGTACAATTTTACTCATGTTGAGGATGCCGTCTGTTAACGGAGTACCAGCAGAAATATGGTCACCCAATTTAACTTTGAGAGTCCTTGTAGGAGGAATATAATACTTTTTCTTACCTACGTAAACATTAGTACCGCCAGCAGGAGCTTTTTCTACTTTAGTAACAGTGCCGGTAACTTCAGAAATTACAGCGGCACCGCTAAACTTCGTACTCATGTTGAGGAAAGATTTGATGGTATTAAGGCCAATAGTATCGCCAGATGCGGTACCCGCAGTATGCTTAGCAGAAAGGCCTAACTGAATAAACGGTTCAGCTAATGCATGAGCACTTACAACACCTACGTTTTCGCCAATGTCAGGGAACTTGAGTTTCTCATTATACCCATAACAATACTGGCAAACGCCGTCTCTTGCCTCACAAGTAGCTGGGCTGCGTACTATAACCTGTTTAACGCCACGTTTCTTTAGCATCTCGTAGTAGTTAGCGTCGATAAACTTGTTTGTACCAACTTCTACACGGTTAATAATATTCTGGGCATCTTCGATATCTCTTGTTACACCACGTTTAGTACCACAGTCGCGCGTAGATACTACTACATCAAGTACGTTACCGATGAGCTCTTTAGAGAGCGCACCTGCAGGGGCTACAGAAAGTTTAGCGCCAACTGTACCCTTACGGGTACCATAGCTACTAATCCAGTAGTCTGAAGGGCTTAAACCTTCAGTATATGACTTATGAATCAGAAGCGGAATCATACGATTTTTCGGGTCGGCTACAACGGTAGGCGACGTAATAATCTGCATGACTTGGCTTTTAGAACCCTTAGAACCAGTGTATGCCCATTGTTGAAAGGTATTATCGGTAGCTTCGTCTGTTAGTTTCTGTGTGAAAGCTTGAGCGCGGCGTAATACCTTATTCTTTTCTTCCTCTGCCTGATGTGCGGGTAAATTCTTTTTGTCTATAGCTGCAAGCTCTTTGTCGACTTTCTTAAAATAAACATCGCGTTTCTTTTTAAGCCCGTCTAAATCAAAGTCGGTTGCTTTATAAGATACACCGAGTTTATATGCAAACAGGGCTCCTAAATCTTTAAGTCCATCAGCAATCTTCGTATACTCAGGAGCATTCTGTTTACCAATTTGACTCAGCGTTCTTGTCATGACTGACTTGTCCCAAACCTGGTCGTACTTACGCATCATAACAGGGAGTAACTCATTTACGAGGACAAGACCAGCAGTAGTTTCGTGACCCTTATAAATAACAGGAGCGTTTGGTTTAATCATGTCCATACGTACATCTTGGTACAGTTTATCAGGGTCCATAACAGTTGTAAACTTAGTGTCCTTCGTAAAAGTCTTCACAGGTTGGCTTGCCCGGAAAATACCAAATACAGATTCCTGTTGGGGAAGCATCATCGGCCCCATAGTACGAGGTGAAAACAAGTTCTTGCTCGGAAGCATCTTGTCAAGAGCCTCGACACGCGCTTCTTCAGTTGCGGGGACATGAAGCTGCATTGTATCATACACAAGAATACCATTAGCTATAAATAGCGGAAACTCAGGTACAGTAAAGTCATACGTTACATCTTCCCTTGGGATTTCTGTAACCTCTATAATTTCATCCCACGTAAAAGGCAAATTAAGATATGGGTTAGCAGGGTTTAACTTTTCAGCCTCGCTCCGCGATATAAGCTTTCCATCTTCGGGAACTAAGGGCTCACGCTTTGGGTCTACACTGATAGTAAAGCCTTTAAACTCTGGTATTAACCCTATACGTGCTAAGATTAATTTAGCTAAGTCTAGTTCTTCTTGCGATTTACAGGTGTATTCTAACTTTTCTGTGTTGGAATTAGTAAAAAGAATGAGCACGATTGATGCTACAAAAGGTAACTCAAGTTCAAGCATGTACTCTTTAAAACATCCGCCGCTTTCCTTGATGATATCTTTTGTCATCTCTTCAACTGCCCTACTAGATTCTTCTTTATCTATTGGATACGAAATCTGGTATGCAATTGGTACAAACTTGTGGAGCGAATCCTGCGGAGGTAAGGGGCTAAAAAAAGAGTCTGTCCCTACAGTTGCCAGAGAGTGGTCATCCGTAACTTTGATATTATAACCACTCCTAGTTTCTACGTAATACATCCGACCGTGCTTAGTGTGCACACTGCGCTCTGTATACTTTAAGAATTCATTTTTATTCGTTTGAGGGTTATACGTTAATACGTACCCTTTCGCTTTATTACTTTGAGAATGAGTTGTCATTAACTGACACCCTCCTATTCCTGAATTTTCTAAGTAATATTATACCGTAGCTCTTGCAAGAAGGACCAGCGTATGCTATAATAAATTCAAAAAGACATGGTATAAGTATATTGTAGTGGAGTATTACTTAATAGTCTACTACGGCTTTTCGTAATTTCTTTTTTACGAAAAGTTTAAAACTTGAGAAGAAAGGAGAACAAAGATGACAACTGTACCTTTGAGTCAGTTTCAGTACAAACAAAAGTTTCTGAGATTAGGAATCAAAAATAGTAAAGGCTGTCAAAAACGTATTAAAATTGGGACAGACGAATACGTGTCTAAAAATTTTGCTATTTATCTGAATCCTTTTAACTCAGTTAAAACTTTTAGATTTGAACGAACTAACAAAGGTGGTCTTCTTCTTACTCAAGACCCACAGGGTGACATTGAGCTTGAGATAGCGGCTGATGTCACACTGCCTGCTTCAAGTACCGAGCCAGAAGGCGATTACTTGTATTATGAACGGAGTTATTATTCGTTTCAGAAAAAAGTAATTAAAGAGCAGGGTTACATAGCTATCAAATTTACAAGAAACATTGGAGGAATTAATTATGTGGAATGATTTAGAAAGAAGAATTTATATCCAGGGCGTAGCAAACTATATGGCGTTTGAACCGGGCAATGAAATCGACGATGAAGGTATCCTGGAAATTGTACATGAACAGTATCCTTCTGTTCCGGCAGACGCTCGCCTCGCTTGGACTGTAGTTACCGACACTGACGGTTCTCAGTATCGCAAAGCAACTGTTGTACCTCGTGCACAGTCCAAAGGCTGAGCCGAAGTGACAATGAGCTCTGCAAATAGCCGATAGGCTCTGGTACTGATGTGGGTATCGACTTACAAAATCAGAAGACCAAACATGTAAATACAACAAAACTAAAGGTAAAGCTTTATATTTCCCCCTAAATGTCTGTCCCAAACTAATAGGCCGTGAGTAGGTTAGAGTAACATCTAGCTTACTTACGGCCTATTTAATTTTAAAATTTTGTTTTTAATTAGTTAATTTTTATTCAGGAAGGAGGATAGCTATGGCAAACATAGTAGCACAAGAACAGGGTACTTTGGATTTGTTTGATATATTAAATATGGCAGACGGGATTCTGACCATTGACGAAATTAAAAAACTGTTTATGGAGCGGTTTGATAACTGTGAAACAGTTGGCGATATCTTAAACGTCTCGTACCCTGCAGACTTGGAGCGCTTGCTTGTAAACATCGGAAGACGTACTAACGAATCCCGTAACTCAAGAAACAGTGCTAGCCGTGCGCTCCTGGATTTAGCAGATGCAATCACTGGCTGTAGCACCGTTATTACTGAGAAAAGGAGGAGGCTGATTTAATGAACAGTGAAGCTAATGCACTTGTAACTAGCCTGTGGACAGCTATTTTAGAGTGTGCAACAAATAAACTAGCTTCTGGTAATCCTCAAGTTATGGTAGAAGGCCAACACACCTTAGACGCCCTCAAATCACGTTGGAACATAGCACAGTGGATTTATACGAATGGGCAGAGCAAAAATGCTCCAATTACTATAGATTCTCTGATGTATTTATTAACAACGGGTAACTCTGGCTTAAAAATTGTAGACCTCTGGCTTACTAACCAAATATTTACTACGTCTGTGCGCGGTAGTATCCCTGGTAGCGTTTATAGGGATATGGATGCAGTGCAATCCCGCAGTATCGCGGAATGGAGCGCGTCCCGAAATGGACGTGATAACGGTCCAGTGTACAGTATTGTTATTTCTATCCCGCCCACTATCTGGGAATATTTGAGATTGTTTCTCTATATTTATCACACTTTTAATGCTGTAGATGTTATCCCAGCAATGGCAGTGCGTAACTATGGCCCTACCGAGCGTCCTTATATCCTGTCTAAGTCCAGCAGGATTTATAGGGAGCAGGCAAAGAGAGTACTGGTACTCTTGGCAACTCTGAACCCAACATTCTGGAATATTCTTAAAATGGAATATATCAGGTTTGTCCAAAATAATGGAGAAACACTGCTTTCTAAGTTGTACACAATTACGGATGCTAAAGAAGTTGAAACAGGTGTTAAACCCGGCGTTGTAGTTTTAAGCTTACACCTTGATAATCTTCCACAAGAAGAACTCCGGCTGGAGGACATTATACAGTTTAAAGCAAGCCTCGATGGCCTCATTGAAGCTGCTAAAGCTATCTTAAAGGCTACAAAGATGCCCCTTAGCACCTATATTAATAACTTACTAAAAACACCTATGGAAGGAGATATGTTTATGCATACAACACTTGAACTCCTTGAAAACTTACTGCAAAAATCTGTTGTAGTAACTGAGCAAGGTGAAATACTGAAAGTAAATCTTAATGACAGTACATCTGACCAGCCAACTGTGTCTGTTGTCGATGTATCAGCGCCTCAGAGGTTAGCGTTAGCTAATCCTGAAATTACGAAATTATCTATAAAAACACAGACTGGGGAAGTTAAAGACGTTATCTGTCTGAATGACTCCGACGTGGTTGCAATCACCCAGAGTATGAGCGCAAACGATAATGCACTCGCTGAGCACATTGCTTCCCGTAGCCAAGAACTTATCCAATCTGTAACAAATGGCATACATAGTCCGGATGACCTCATTGCATCTAATTTAGTAGACTTGGAAGCTATCCAGAGGGCGCAAAATGCTACAACTCAAAATCAGGCAAACGCAGTAGCTGCTATGACTCCTGAAGCCTCAACTCCTTCTGGAACAGCTGAAGCTACGAATGAACAAACAAATGTTCGTATTGATGAAAATGGTAATCGTCTCGTTCGTCGTACACGTGTAATTGCAGGTCGTACTGTAACTATTTGGGAGCAGGAGAATGGTCCGACTGCGCCGCCTACGCCACCAATTGAAGGTGTTATTCATATTGCACGTCAGCCAGATGATGATTGGGAAGACTATGATGACGATGACGATGACGATGATGACGATATTGACGACGATGCTGACGAACCGGCAACTAATGTACCTCAAGAAATAGTAGGAGCTGAACCGCTGCCAGTTCGTGAAGAGCAGGTTGTAATGATTAGGGGTCATCGTGTTATCATGAGGCCCGTAACAGAGGAGTGATATAATGGCAACTAAAGTATGTCAATTAGAAGTATACAGTGATTCTACAGTAGTTATTAAAGATGGCATTGGTTGGACTCCAAATGACTCTAATGAGTCTTGTCAATTTGATGAGCTTAATAATAAGCGTATTAGCTTGACCGAGTTAACTCAACTCTTAGCTAATAAATCTAAAATACAATCAGTTATTATCCCGCCTAACTGTAGACATATTGTAGAAAACAAGTCCGACGCATATTTCACCTTTATAATCCCGAGTTTTAAAGGTGTTATGATGTTTGACTGGAAAGACGCACCAGATGGGTTGGCACGTAAATTAGGGCTTACGTCTGACTCTTTTATTGATGACACCGCGGGCCGGTCTATTCGGCAGTTTGAAATTAGATATCCTGCGGCTTGTATTATTGCTAAATTTATTGTAAGTGCAAATCAAAGTAAAGGCACTAAAGAGTACCACTTTGAAAACATTTGGTGCTTTGCCGTAAAAAACGATATGGAGCCACTTGACAAAATGCAACTCTATAGCTGGCCGTTCTGCAATATGTATAATACCGATTCTGTTTGTATTGGTACTATTCAAAGAGACTACGATATTAATAATATTACTGGTATTACCTCTTGTATTTATAATGGTGTAAACAATGGGGACCTGGAAAGTAACTGGAAAGCTAATGTTAAAACTTCCCAACGGGACTCTGTACCAGAGGAGCTTAAAATTGAGGGTGAAGGAAGTTATGAATTTTTAATCCGTGCTTCCCGCAGCCCCGGCTTTATCCCTCAGCAATATTGGACATATAAAAACAGTTATAGGTCTTTTATTGAAGGTCTCACTGGCGTAAACTTTGGTAAATAATAGGAAGGAGAAATACATTATGGCTAAAGAAAATAAAGAAGTAAAAAATACAACACTTGGAGTAACGGCACCTCCTGCTGAAACTCGTACAAGAGCTCAGGTTGAAGATAAAAAGAACGGGGTTATAGTTAGCGTATCGGACGTGACGCATGACCTTGGAATTCATTATGAAACTTCAACAGAGGATTCTACCGCTTATTCTTGGGGTACTAACTGGTGGAATAAAAAGAAAGAACCTGTGCAGACAGCTGAAGAAAAAGCAAAAGCTGCTAAACGTGCAGAGCTTGTAGCTAAATATCTGGAGAAAGCTAAGTGGGAACATTGTGCACTTTTTGAAAGTTATGATGCATTCAAGAAAGCATTTGATGAAAAAGCAGACACCATTAAAGAGGATAACTATTTCCCTGCTAAGAATGGTTGGATGGTAGCACATTTGCGTGAAATCAATGGTAACAAAATTGTTGCTATTGACCAATCCAAAGTGTGCCCACTGCTTGATGAACACAAACGTACCCTGGAATTTGAAATTAATAATAAAATTCCTAAAGACTTACTCGTGGAAATCATTGGCTCATTCCATCGCGTTTGCAAGAAAACTCATGATGAAGCTGCGGCTCAAATCTATCGAAAAGATGATGGTACCTATTTCGTTTACTATCCGGGACAGGATGTATCTGGAGCTACAGTAAAATATGCTGACGACCAGGGTATGCTTGATAACAGAGCTGAGAGTACCTTGGTGCTTGAACTTCACTCCCATAACACTATGGGGGCATTCTGGAGTGGCACGGATAATAAAAACGAAAAAGAAGTAGGCTTCTACATGGTTATTGGTACTCTGGGCTCCGCCAATGGTAGTTATCTCTTACGTGCAAAATACAATGGCATTTATGTAAACTTCCGCGCGTGTAAACTCTTTGACATGACCGAAGATGAAGAACGCGAAATTTTCAAAGCTGAAAACTTCACTGAAGGTAATCCGATTATAGATAGCTGTGTAAGGACTTATTCTGCCAGTTATCGTGGCAGTTACTACAAATCCTATGGCTATAATTATGGAGATTATGGTGCTTTTTATGGCGGCAGTTATAGTGCTTATCGTGGTCTCTATGGGGCTAAGTCTAATAGCAATTTTAAAGATAAAGTAAAAACTCTTTGTGAAATGGTAGCAAAGAACCCGGACAAGTTTAAACGCTCCAAAACTACTGAAAAATTTGCGGATATCGTTACTGCTGTAAGTGATAGCTATGCAAATAGCTATCTTTGGAAAGCATCTGCCATGGACCCGGGTGTCGGCGCTTATATTGCGGAAGGCTTTGTTTGGATTGACAGTGCATGGCGTGCTATTGATGTACTCACAGCTTCTCATGAAGAACTTGTAGACCGTGAAACAAAACAATATGTTAAAGAAATGGAGGAACTTTATAGTGATGCTGAGCTTCAGGATGACATCCAGTCTGGTCTTGGCACTCGCTCCGCTTCTTATATGACCGGTACTAATGACCTTAATGAGGAGCCTTCCTTTCTGGGCGACGTTAACAGGCCGTTTACTGTTGGTAGTCGCTATAATAATAACAGCAATGCTTCTTTACATAATATCAATGAGGAAGCTATCCGTAATGCTGTAGCAATGCAGACTTCTGCGCGTCTCAATGCTACTAATAATATTACCAATGCTGTGATTAAAGCTACTGGACATTCCGAAGGCAGTACTGACACACGCATTTTAAACAAATTTAAACTGAGCATCTTCTGGGAAATAATTACGCCTTTTGAAAAATCTTTACTCGCGGATACTATCGGTGTAAGCTTACTTGAACTTTCTACTGATATGGCTTCTGCTATCGCTGCAGGATTTGAACTCACTGCTAATGCAGCGCTTAAAATCTACGAAATATTGCTTGCCCCGGAAGACGGCCGTGTCGCTATTCGCGAAACTCTGACTAACGAGCTGCCTGAATATGTAGCTAAAAGTAACAACATTGTGTATGCATTTAATGATTGGGTTAAAGCTCAAAAGGAGGATAACAAATGAATCTATTTCCAATAGACATTCGTCCAAATACAATTCTTGCAAATATTAAAGAAAATGTGGAAGCGCTGAGAGCTATGCCCGGGCGCATCCAAAATACTTTGCTTTGTACTTCTAAAACCCTCAGCATCGTCCAAATCGGTGCTGGCGGTACTGGCGGATATGTAGCAGCTGAGATACTCAGATTCCTCGGCTCGCTCCCTTATTATCTGCAAGCCAGAATTCTTTATACTCTGATTGACGGTGACAACTTTGAGCCCAAGAACTTAGGGCGTCAGCTTTGTACCGAAGATGATATTGGCCAGAATAAGGCGAAAGTACTTGTTGATACGTATGGCGAAATCTTTGGCTGTAAGAAAGATAATATTCATGCTGTTCCTACGTATATTACATCTGAAGAACAGCTTAGACACATTATTCGTACCTGTGGTTCTCCAGATGGTGTACTGAGATTTACGCTTGCTAATGAAGATGGGGATACCGACAGGTATATAAATAATTGGCATGACATGGTTTCTATGTCGGGTTCGGGTAATATCAGTCTTGATACTACAAATATCTTTAGCCGTGGCAATCTCACAACTATTATCATTGATTGCGTGGACAGAACTACTCCGCGCCAGATAATTAATAACGTAATTAAAGACCTGGCTGGAATCCGTGATAAACGTAGAAGTCTGAATATTGTAAAATATGACGACGCTGCTACTACGCTACGAAAGGCTAACCAATACATTTCAACCATAGGTAGAGGTAAGTATCTTATGAATGGTGAAGCTACGGCAATCGGACCCCAAAGCAGTGATGACTTTAGTGAAGTAAATCCAACTGGCGAACCGACTATCCTGAACAACCGTGAAATTTACCTTATTTCTTCTGGTAATGGTAAATACACTGGCCAGGTTTACTGGGGCAGGGCAATCAACGTAGATGGTGATTATATTGAATTACCCCATCTGTATCCTGGCATTGAAAAGGGTAAATTTATCCCAGTACATAAATATACTGATAGTTTGGCACGTAAAGGTAATCATCTCTATAAGGAGTTAAACAAAGATTATAACGTGCGTGTATCTTTGCCAGACGCTATTGAATCTTTTGGCAAAATATTTAGACAATATCAAGGCTGGTATTTAAAGGGATTTTCTGAAATACTTAGATACGATGTACAGCCTTTCTATATCCCTTGGACACTTTTAAATAGTGAAGAATTAGAGGAACAATCTGAATTCTTAAATAGTGTCACCCAGTTACTAGCTTGGGAAGAACCACATTTACCCTTTACTCCTGACTGGTGCATCCATGGCGCATGTAAGCCAGATTTAAGGTATTCTTCTATTAATAGCCAGAGAGGGTTGCTTTCGACTTTCTGTTCTGTGCCGCTGCCATATAAGAAATTCCCGCTTCTTATAGACCCCAGAATTGATGCGGAAGAAGATGCACTCAGCTGCGCCGAACGTGCAGTACAAAATGTACAAAACATTCAGACTAATAAAACTGCGGCCCAACTTGTAGTAAATTATTTTATGCAAATCATAAATGGGCTTTATCCTTATATTGAAGTATCCACTCCGCTTACTACTGCTGGTGTAGAATTTAACGTAGCAACTAATACGTTTAAAGCGGAGCCTCTAACAGTAGATTATCTGTTAGAATACGGATGTAAGAATCCGGATGAAGAATAAAGGAGATGGTTAAATGCGGGTTATTTCTGACGAAGTATATAAAAAGTTTTTACATAGTCCAAATATGCCCGAGCCATCTTTACGGTACCAAAAGCTGGGGTGTTGGTCAACCCCCGGCTTTTATCAGGTACCGGAGGTAAATAACGATTGGCATTTAGATTTGAGTGATACACCAATCTGGATGCCAACTTATGGTGGAGACTGGGAGATAGGTGAGCTTGTACCGCTCGTCTCCCAAGTCAAACCTTTAGCAGATTATGTAGGGGCAAGGACTATTGATGAGTTTCCTACCCCTGCTACTGTTAAAGCACAAGGTAAAGTGGTACCAATAACGCCGCAGGCTTTCTTTGGTCTACACCGAGTTATGCATGTAGATATGTATTACCTACTAAAACTCGCAGCTAAATTAAGAGAAGACGTAGAAATAACAACTGGTATACCAGGAGAAGAAACCGATGTCTGTCTTGCTCAAGAAACAGGTCTTGCCATAGTAAGGAACGACTCCCCGTTTGAAGACGTTTCCCCAGATGTATTCTATGAACTTCTAAATCCCCCTTTGGAGCAACTTGTAGAACTATATTTTCTTTATTTATTCTTAGAATTCAGAATTTATACACTACAAGCATTAAAACCTGATGGGAATCTGTATATGAAGCTTATAATAGATAGTACGGTGCCGTGGCAAGTACTGGAAATGCTCGAACTTGTAGGTAAGGATGCGTTTGTAAAAGCACTTACACGCGCAGTATATCTTAGTCTCGAACTAACCTGTACACCGGGAATATGCCAGTATATCTTAGATAAGTCAATAGCGTCTGAGCTTTTGCAGGTGGGGAAAGAAGTTCTAGGTAACCAAAAAGATGATGAGCTTATCTTTAGCATCTTTGATTATCTTGTAAAAGGACAAGACCCCCTCGTAGCCTATGCTAAGGGAGTACCAACTTGGGCTTCAGATTGGGGCGTGGCTATCGGAAGTTCACGTAGCTGGTCTTTAGGTAATGTTATTACGCAGAATATTTCTGATTTAGTTTTAACTACGTTCAATATTCCTGTTAATGTACCAGGACTAAAGGAAACGAATCTGGTAAAGCGCTGGAATATCCATAATAAAGAAAATTCAGTTACTATGCTTTCTACTACGTCGGTGCCACTTTTAAACTATGTAACAACCAGAATTAATCTTATCAACAATGTACTAAGATGGCTTCCTACGGAAGCTTATCAAGCTATACTCAGAGCTCTCACTGCTATTTATACGGGTATAGGCGCTTCCAGTAACGACCGCTTAGTATTAGACTTATTATATGGAGAGGGCTAAATTATATGTCAGCACTAGTTACAACTATATTAGCTGGAGCTACTGCAGTTATCTGCAGTAAACTCTGGCTTAACATTGCAATTTTTATAGACCCTAACGATATTAATTAGAGGAGGTTAGTTATATGACGGAAAAATTCACGTATAAAGAAGCTATTGAAAGTACAAATAAACTTAAACCCGGCCCTAACGCGACCGCTATAACGCTTACAATAGGCGACTATTTTGAGAAGATTAAGAAAAGCTGTACAAAGCTCACTAAGGAAGATATTGATAAAGCTAAGTCTACAGCCCAGACTTTAGCAGACTGGTTCCGTGTTACAGGACAGACTGATGCTCTTATTAAGATTAATTTTATGACACGGGTGCTCGAGGCTGAAGCGCTTTTTGTAGAACGTGGTGGCCAATACGCTATTAACCGTAAAGACTTAGTTTGGGCAGCAAGAGAAATTGATGAAGAAGGTGCTAAGAACCTTCTTTTATCAACGCTTGCTAAGTTCCAAAGGGTTATCCCAGGGCCTGTCATTGCAGAAATGCTTAAATATAAAGACATCTTTGATGACTTCTTTATCCTTTGTACGGATTATACAGATGACCATGCCATGAGAAACGAGGAAGAAGAAAAACGCCGTGAAATAGAAAAAGACCCGATTCTCTTTGGCGTCATCTACCCTCACTCTGAAGAAGAAAAAGCTCTTATTGGTGACGCGTATGAAAGACTCTACTTCATTGATGACTGGATTGATGAATACTGCGACTTGACTTTAGAATCTTTGACCCGCGACTATGGAGTACAGAAACTCCCTGTCAAAGCCATGAATAACTTTGTAGACCAGGTGAATAAACTTTTGCCTGAAGAAAGCCCTCTTGATAGAGTACAGCGTATTGCTAATATCAAAATGGACGAATTTTACTCTGGAAAAACTAATAAAAAATAATGAGGAAAGAGGTAGACTCTAATGATTGATATTACAGGATGTGACTATCTAAGGCCAGACATGGATGAGGTAAAAGCCAGGCGGCGTAGACGTGAGGATAGCCTTGCTGGGGTAGGTAGGCTTATGGATATAGCAAAGCCTACAAACATAAATTATGGTGACTATCTAGAGCCTCAATTAGGCCAAGTATCATATTCTTGGACCTCATGGAATAACATTAGTAGTTCTACCTCCAACCCTCAAGTCCGCAAGATAGTCTATAACATATGCTATGAAAAGATGTTACCACAAGGCGTTAGGCGCTTAACTAAAGAGTTTAAACAGCACTACGATTATGTCGAAGGTGAGGTTTGTGACTGCTGTGGGGTTCGGCGTAATAGCCTTGAGTCCCCGGGTTTTGGCAAATATGGTTACCCTCATCTTTGTAATAACTGTGCACAGGATATGCACAAATATGTAATAGAAAACCCTGAAGGTTGCAATGAAAGCCTGTTAAGTATAGGCATTGTGCCACTCATACGACGCCGGGAATACACGGAAGAGGATGCTGTTCAAAACTGGACTTGGGCGGAACCCGGATTACTACTAAACTCTCAGTCTAACTTGGATTCGTCGCTTGTTAGCATGTCTTGGATATTATCACAAACTAGTACAAATTAAGAAAGGAGGATGTGTGTATGGATATATTTTCAAACAGGGCAGGAGTAGAATTACTTCGTCCTACAGTATACCTTAAACAAATTACACCGGGATTACAAATACCCGAAGAAGTAAAAAAAGCAATGATACAAAAAGCCAGGAAAGATATGCTAGAAAATGGTAACCAAATTAAGAAAACGATTAAGCCTGGTTACACAATGCCTCATGCTACAACTATGGCTGAACTTGAACTAAACAAAAAAAGAAGAGATACACATCGTCGCGATTCTGATAGCTATTATACTGTGGGGTCGCGTTCTGGCTACGTAGAAACAGCTCCTGATATTATTGCAACTATTCCAGGGCTTAGGCTTGGAGACCTAGCTGAACGTGATGAGCTGGCTATCTTTAGTCCAGTATATCGGATAATAAAAGAAACCTTAAACCAAGACACTGAAAATCGGCACATCCGTAAATACCCAAAGTTACCCAGGGAAGTGGCAATGAATCTCCTTGCCTCTGAGCTGATACTTTTGCCCGGGGTTGTACCTCAATTAGCCTGTCTTTTACGACTACTTTGTGGTGATGGTGAAAAAGGGTTTAGAGCTGCAGTAACAGTACTTACCGATTATTTGTTATATCGCATTGGATGTGGTAAAGAAGGTACACCATTTTCAAATAGCGTACAACACTTGGGTGGTATTGCAAGTGACTATGCTATTTTAAACCCAGGGTTTTTAAGACTATTTGGATTATCTGCGGTTTGTGCTATTGAACCTTTCGGTAACCTTGCAAATACCTTATATGCTATGCATAACAGGTCAACCTCATTAGCCTTCTTTAGAGACCCCCAAAATACTATAGACGTAAATAACAGAGACCTAGCTCATGCGACTACCAGCTGTATGTCTATGGCTAAATTTACAGAGCCGGGTGTACTCTGTCCAGATGCACTAGCCTTATGCTATAATATGGCTGCGCCACTTGCTATTGGTGAACCAGGTCCATACTCAAGCACCGGCCTTAATACTAATGTTACGACTAGGCTTACTATGGAAACGGAAGAAGTAGTTGCTGTGTTTAATGCAATAAAACTGTGTCCGGCTCTGGCACCAGAGATTATCAAGGCTATTAAATGGGCACCTGGGGAAGGTGTGCTTGCTAAGCTTGTTAATACCACAAGAATTTTCAGTGCAAACACTATTGGAGCGCTCATTCCATATCTTCTTAGGCTTAATGTTATGTATAAAGCACTAAGTTGTCCTGAGCTTAATATTCGTGAAGTATGTGAAAAACCACATTACAGAATGCCGGGGCGTCTATACCGACAGCGTAAACTAGAACAAATTATTAGTGGTATCGCTGCTGGAGCTATGATTTCTCCTATGCTTATCAGGGGGTTTCTGGCTTCTCCTATTAAAACTATGAAATGTCTTAGCTCTGAAGAGAGCGTAAACTGGGCAAACTGGCTTTACACTGCAAAAGGCTTATTAGGTAAAGAGTGCTTTGACTACCCCTGGATGTATTCTTATGAAAATATCGAAGTACTTTATTTCAGGCCCAATCAATCTGCAGGCGCTACCCATTGGAACATTTATAGTAGTTTAAGCATCCTGCTTAGTACCATGATTCTTGGCACTACTGTAAGAGGTACAGCGCTCTTACCTGGGGTTACTAGTATACTTCTGAGGCCAATTCAACATTTAAGCCTAGGAAATTCGGAATTTACAGATATTTATTGGGACCTTTGGGACATCTTGGAAAACTCTCCGCAGGGCAAGGAGCTCATAGCCTATACTGGTGAACTGTTACAAAACTTTGCAAATAGGAAACCCACTGGTGATGTGCAACTGCTTCTAGACTTTGCTAAAGATAGTGAAGGCATAGACTTTAAATATCTAGAAAATAGATATTTAAAAGATATGGAGAAGTCTGTAAACCAGTACGTTAAACCAATGATGGCTAAGTTCCAAGCTGGGTCATTTATGGCTAATCTCTGTAACAGCGTACATGCAAATTCCAGAGACGGTGCAGATATCCTAGCAGATACCTTGTGGGTTGATGGAGAAAAGGATGACCCTGAAGACATCTTCGGTGTCTTTGCAGGTATTGATGGGTACAAGCTAGAAGAATATGAAGTTCCTAGTGGTGAGCTTCGTACTCGTATTGTTAATACAGCCTACAATACAAGACAGATGTGGGGCGCTACTAAGTTTGGCGCTATTTGTACCGGCATTATGGGCGGAGACATGACAAGGCTCAATAACTTTATACTACACCTAACAAATGTCTGCAATTGGAATGAGTACGATTGGCAATCTTTGTGGACTTATGCTCATCTTTGGGCAGCACAGTGTGCTAGTCCAGCTTCTGTTAACTACAGAAGTGTTTATAAACCATTTGCTGATATGGTATTAGATGGCTGTAGTGTAAACAATTTTAATAACTTATATAAGGATGCTCATGGGATGTACAAAAAGTATGTCTGTGGCGGTATCAAAATTGCTCCCAGTCATAACTCTTGTGTGCTTCCTGGTAAAAAGAAGAAATTGGTGCTACCAGATGATAGAGTAGAGGCTGAAAAGTTGGTTGGCAATAAACGTAACCTTACTCCTACTGACGTACTTTTAAAGCTCTGGGCTCGCACTGGGGTCTTCATTGGTAATTATATTGGTTGGGATAAAGATAATAGTACCCCTGATACAAAAGGTAAAGCAAGGACCGCATCAAACGTCCTCTGCAATACACCTCTACGGGTACTTATAGGGTACCTAAAGTATTTCTGGGGTACTCATGCAAATAAAAGTAATGCTCAGCTTATCAAGGAAGCACGTAAGTACAAAATTGATACTTATGACGTACACAAAATAGCCCTCATTGGTACATCTGATGATGACTATGAGAGCTATATTGACAAATGTAAGGCTTATAAATCCGAGCTTATTAAACGGGAAAGTGCGTGGAGAGCTTGGGCTGACCAGTTCTTAACTGAGTACAATGGAGAGTATGCTATTGCTACGAGAGAAGAAGTTGTGCATTTGTGTACAACTTCTCAAAGTCTTACTAAAAATGAAGCCTATGTACTGGCATATTTTAACGATATAACTGCTAAAGAAAAACGTAGCAGAAGCATGTTTAATAGTCTTAGTGCAGCGACCCGCAAGGAATATACCTTCACAATGCTGCTTTGTGGCTATATGCCGATTGTAAGGCACTCCCATGGCAATGAGCGACCAGAGATAGCAGGATGGATTGATACTAAGGCAAAAGCTAGAGGTGTCAATAGCCATTATTCGATGTGCGTACTTGATAATATTCCTTCTCAATTTAAAGAAGATTGCAGGCATAGATTATCTATATTTAAGAAATAAGTATAAATAAAATTATATACTATTTAGTATAAAATTTATTAACAAGGATATAAGACTCTGAAATAATTAATGCGAACACTGTTCGTACAGATTTTCTCAGTAGTTTTGTATCCTTGTTTGTATTTATTTTTTCTTTTTTAGCTACATATTTTGATTAAAAAGAAATTGTTTAGTGAATTTTTAAAATCGAGTATATCGACTATAAGTGCTAATTTTTTAAGTACTGATTTATACAAAATGCATAATGAGAATAAATATTAATGCGAACACTTGTTTATTATTTACAAAAAATTGTGACAAATTTGTGAAATTGTAACTTTTTAAAAACCAGGAATTAGCACTTTTTCCCGACGCCATCGAGGTAAACTAAAAGTGTGGTAAGGTTTATGCCGAGCCTGTCGTAAAATTTAGCTACTGGTTACACTTTGTCTACACTTTTCTAAAAAAAGTGTAACCGCCGAAAACCGCATGGGGACTGAGTTTAATATATATATACTACAAATACTACACTTTTTTTATATATATACTATATGTGTACGCAAGGGCCTCGACCCCGAAAATCGTATATTTTACCCGAGTATATCGTATGAAATTCACGATTTTACGATATAAAATTTAATGTGTATGCATACATATAACGTCGTATATATACGCGCGTATATAAGCATACTTATTCAAAAAAAGTGTAGTTTTTGTAGACAAATGCTCATAACCCCAGTGTTCATGCGGGTTTTCACGGTTACACTTTTTTTTTAAAAGTGTAGACAAGGTGTAACCACTGTCACTTTTTGCCGATATACAGCCCACAAACCTTACCACACTTTACATTTTTAATACTTAAAATCGCAAAAATGTAAACATAAAATCCAGGTATAATATAAGGACTTCGCGCCTCTTTGTTCCTGCCTTGTCCCTACCCTGCCCTTACTTTTACACCTTTTGTACCCTAAGCCACCATCCCCCGTACAGGCCTCGGGACTCCATTGACATCATTGTGGCATCATATCCTTCCCACCATTTCTTCATCCGTATCAAAATCCATACATTTCTTACACCCAAACATACCCCTGAGAGCTTCATATTTAACCTCTGAGGAGTTTTTATAGTACTAGGTATATACTTATATGGTTTTAATATAAAATCACCTCAGAGGTGAATCTCATGCCTCTCAAATATAAATACCGAGTGGCTCGGTATCTTCGGTTAGCAATGATTAACAACGCTCCTTCTCACATATCTCAGCTAATAATTTCTTACACCCAAACATGCCTCTGAGAGCTTCATATTTGCTACTAGAATCGTTTTTAATACTAAACGCATATAAGTATATACCTTACAGCATAAAAACCCTCAGAAACAAAATATGAGGCTCTCAGACACATTTGCATCTTGGAGCCCCATACATCGGAGGAGGATATCTTTAGTTTATAAAAATGGCTAGACGCCCTAACTACCACTGAATAAGCTCGTAAGCTACTCTGGCGTCAACGCCACCATCCTTTGTCATACCAAGCTGGTAAATCCAGCGCTTGTTCCTTACATGGATGCCCATCGCTACAGAGTCAAGTCCAGAGTCGGTACTTGCTCCGGCATAGATGCCAATACCATGCTTGGAACTGTCAGTGTGAATGCTGTAGATATTTGTACCAGTTTGACCTTCGGGCGCATTCTCAGCAATCACTTTATCGCCACCGTCAGACTTGACAGCAGCGTCAATAGTTTCCTGAGGTGTATTAGAGGGGAAGGAGTAGAGAGGTTTCTCAGCACCTTCCCTAATCGTAACAATCTCTTTGTAGACATGACCGGCGTCATCCTTGTCCTTAATTTCCTGTTGTACAAACTCCTCAGTAGCCTTGCCACCCGGGGCCTGTACGATTTCAGGGGCAGTATCGTCCTTAAAGAAAAAGTTGTACACCGCTGCAACACAGGCAATAATAACCAGTATTTTAACGAGTACGTCAAAACCTTTACTTATCTTGTCCAGCATCGCAGTTCAGCTCCTTTTCTTCACTAGATTTATACCTGTTAAGGCAATTATTCCGCTTTTCACATGTCTCACATTTATCAGCAGGGACCTTGGGATTCTGCCGATGTTCTCTGATGTATATTTCCTCGTCCTTGAGCTTATCACGCCGGGCAATGCTTATCCAGAGGTTAGCAATGAACTTCGCTGCCTGCTCAATAGTCAGGTTAGGAATCCTGTAGAGGTTTGCACTGAGCATAAGCGGGATAAAAGCGAACCACAGTGAGTTAGGCATGGGGTACAAAGCGTCAATAAAGCCTGCAACGATAGGGGCGATGAAGATACATACAGCAAAACAGGCGAGGAAGTCGGTCCAAGGGAAACTCATGGGGTAGTACGTTTCGGGCGTCCGCGTACTCTTCCGGAGCTGGTAGAGTACACAGAAAATAACGAGCCCGGCGCAGCTACCAAATAGGCTCATGACCATGTTTTGCACCGAACCGATTTCAAGGACGTCCTGCCTGACCAGCTCGTACAAAAGCTCGGTTAATAAATCCACCTTCACCACCTATCCTATGTAAAAATTTGTTGCATCTACTTTTAATATTCTGGCGGTAACTTTGAGTACACAAGGTATGCTATCACCATTACCAAGAGGACTACTGCAGTCCAGGTAAGGTCAACACTGAGAGTCTTGGCAAACTGGTAATCCTTTGTGGACTCCAGGTTTTCCGTAAGCATCTTCTCAGCTTGCAAAGACCTGGCATTGAAAGGCTTGTACTCTAAAATTATGGCCAGTTTGTTATTTCCTGTCAAAGACCCGTCAGGATATACGTCACGGATACCAAAGATGTCTTCGTGGTCGTAGATGTAAGCCACGTTTATAACATATTTGTCCTGGAATTTGAGTGGGTCTTTAGCCATTTCGTTGGGGTCAATAGCAGTCAGTTTGCCGGTACTTGGACACACTGAAAGCATCTGGTTCTCTGTGAAATTAAACAGGAGTGGTGAGATTTCGGCTACTTGCCGCATTGTCTCACTACGGGACGAAGCAAATAAAATATGGGACCTGTCGGTGACAATGACATGCACATCGTCACGCAGTGGGAACCATTTGTTAATATACCCATAGCCCTCCTCCCCAAATATTTTAAACAAGGGGTTGTCAAGGCTATTGGTCTCATAATACTGAGTGAGGTCATTGTAAAGCCTTGTTTTATCATTGCCATACTCTTTAGCAATGCGTTCATCAATAGCGTCCCTGAGAGACTTTGCATGATTCTGCATTAGCTGGTAGTTCGTCGAGATGATAGTTCTACGGCTATACTCCGTAGACTCCTCAATATGGGCAGCTAATTCCGTGTACCAGTCATTCATCGCTGAGATGTTGTGGTAAGCATGGAACATAATAAGCCCTAAGAGGGCTACACCCCCAATAAAAATAGTATGGCAGATTATACGAATGAATTCACAATGCCTCAGTAGGAAAAGGGTAAAATTAGATGGAGTACGATGCACTCCATCGGTACCCTTTCTTAGATTAAACATAGATTACACCTCATAGAAATATTTTATAAAATATATCTCCTCCAAACATTTGTTTGTAATAATATTTCCTGACTATATAAGAACTTTAGAAAATTATTACGAACAAGTGTTTAAATGTTCACAATAATTTTCTGTAGTAATTACTAGCTAATATCACTGCCATAACGAATCATAACAAATCCGTCATATCCAGAATATGCAGCACTGTTATATGATGTATCAGGTGCGTATTTATAAGACGCGCCACCTTTACCTACTGTAACAGTAATTTGTTGTCCTGGGGTGACAGTGACTACACCATGATTATATAAGCCAGAGCTGCCGGACGCTGCAATGTTGTTATAGTCAGGATTACCCGTATATGCGTATGCACCAGCACCAGGAGATGAGGTACTACCCACTGTTTGCGTAAAGCTGGCAACCCAGCCAGTAGCACCATTTTGAGCAGTTACATGGTCGCCAGCAATAGCTGTACCACGACGTGCATACGGTGTTTCCCACCGAACAGTGCCACCACCCCAGCTAGAGGTACTCCACTGATGTCCAGATAATGTGGTACGCGTACCGACAGTTACGGCACCTGCACCTTGGGCAGAGATAAGATTACCAAACGAGGAATTACCACCCGGTGAGCTCGAATTTGTACGAGTATACCTAAGAGACATAACACAGTTGCCTGAGCCCCCACCACATAATGCTACTTCTACTTTAGTAACATAAGCAGGCACCGTCCATAAATAAGTTCCAGCACTTGTCCAGATATATTCACCAGATGGTATCGGTTCAAAAGTAGCACTAATTAGTATGTCCTCATACACATACATAATAATGTCGTTAGTTACTTCTTTCCCATTTACATAGATATGTGCTGGATAGTAACCTTCATCTGGTACACCCGAAAGTATAAGACGGCTGCCCTTTGTAACTCGTCCAGATATATTAGTTGTAACACTGCCATGCTCTGTTTCAGCAAAAGAAATCATATATGTTTCAACTTCCGGTTTTTCTGTAGGCTGCTTCTGAATATACCACTTAGCAACATAAGGCGGCTGTATAGTAACAGCGAAGCTCGAAGAGCTCCCTGTGCCTGCAGAGCCGCTCGTTTCAAGTATTGCCTTCGTACAGTTATCCCAGTCCCAATGCCATTGGCCCCCATAAACAGTGCCATACTTGGTGTATCGTGAATACGACCCAGTAGCACCGCCGCAAAGAAATGTACAGTTACTAAAGGTATGGGTATGGGCCCTGAGGAGCGATTTTAAGTTAATATTCCCCGTCATAGACCCACCAGTAGCCGAGAGTATATGCTTAGTACCCCAGTTAACCGGAATACGACTACGTAAATCAGGTGTACCAACAGTACCATCACATATTCTCCACCCTGTAGGAACCTGGTTTGATTCTCCGTGCCAGATAGCAATAGCATAAGCAGGGATTTCGTCATCGTTAAGCTGACGTTCAAGGTCGTTAAGCTGTTGTATATAAGAGTCTATCAGTGATAACAGGGAAGGTGGCATAAAACCAGCGTAGTCATGCGATACATTACCATGGGCAGTACTGCCTCTCATACCTATATGCTTGTCAAGTGTTGTAAGGCAAAGTTGAACGTTGTTTCTCGGTTCTGAGATATGTATCGCCTTGACAGGAGTACTATTTGTAATTGTCTGGTCTGTGTATGTTAAAAGTGGAATTGTTACACTCATAATTAGTTACTTCCTTCCTGTTGCACACCGATAGGCTTTATAGTTATGATACCTGACGTAAGGGCTACATCAAGGTTTGCTAAAGTAGCATTAGCATTGATTTTAAAGTCAAAACGATGACTGCCTTTAGTAAGGTGTATATTTTTATCAATGAGTTCTACAGCCATTTCTCCACCGTTAAAGTAGCCATAAGTCTTAGTACCAAGCTCCTCATTGTCAAGGCTTAAGGTCACATCTACTTGCGCTTTTTTATCTTGAAGTCCATAAAAGTTTGTATAAAGTACTTGACGGGAGAACACCCTGTAATCATCTTCTTTATCAATGTAAATCGAGGCTGATACTACGGTAGATTTCTTTTGTCCAATTTTAGCTTGAACAGTAGTGGGCGAAAACGCCGTTTCAACGACGGGGTTATTGATGTTCTCATCTTCTGCAGGGGTAAGTCCACGAGGAACGTTACTAGCTTTATAGTTTTTAAGATTTTGCTGTTGAAACTCAGGGTCACTACTATATGCTCTAAGTGCTGCACCCATGATACCATAAGTATTTACGTCTTCAAGGCTCAAGGTCTTCGGTGTATAACCCTTAAATTGTACTGTATAACTAGTAAATTTATAAGCGCTGGCAGGGGTAGTAGTGATATTCATAGCCGTACCATAGGGGTAATTCTGTTTCGTAATTTTAACACCGTTAGCTGTAGTAGATCCATGGGTAGGCTGCTTAATTTCAAGAGTACATATTTTTTGGCGCTCCGTAGCATTAATGACTATATCTGTCATAACGCAGTAGTTAAAAGGTGGCGTGTGATTAGCTCCATTGACTGTAAAAGAAGTTAGTTCATAGTCAATAGGTGCTTCGATACGCACTTTTACTACGCTACCCCAGGGAACTGTACGGTTAGCAGTAGTAGAGTTATTAACATAGATTTTAATATGTTTTAACTTTGCTGCTATTTGTACTTTACAGGTAGTTGTTGTGTTTGCCATATTTTTAATAATATAGGGAAACTTGATATACGGAGGTAGACCACTAGAGAGTGCTGCTGAGCTACTAGCATCAGAGCCAGTATAGCTAAACGTATCTCCAGCATAGTACATTAGGCTGTTGTCTGCATCGGAGTCATTAGACCCAAGGGTACTCATGCCAAACGGAGTCCTATTGACTGAATTACTAGGATTATAGTATTTATTATGCTCAGCAAAGAGTGCATTGTAGAACGTATGGGTATGTGCTGCAAGCGAAGATAAAGTACCCAAAATAGATGCCCAGTCATTAGCATCTACTTCAGAGTGGAGTGGATACTTTGTAGAAGTACTGCCACCTAAGATAAACCTATTTCTGGTATCAGGAGTAATGCCTTTACCATTACACCAGTACCAGCCAGTAGGCGGCGCACTTGGTGCGCCCTTCCAGGGAACGATAATACCATCAGGGATACGTAGAGCTACCCTTGAATTGAGATTATCAAGCCTAGTTTGAAGCCCATTAATCTCCTTGACAATCTCTGGAGTAATAAAGCCGGACTCTGTAAGTGTTACTGCTTTATGTGCATCATAAGAGTTCTCGGCTTTGTGCGAAGCTAACTCATTTTTGACTCTAGTAGTATACTCAGTAATTTCTTCTATATGTTCTGGGGTAATTGGTGTACGGCCACTGTAAAGAGGATTTTCTTCCCAGACAATTGTACCATAAATTTGTCTTGTCATAAATTAGGTTCCTCCTTTTAGTAACCGAGAATACGGTATTCTATAATATCAGTAGGTTCAAAGTTAGCTCCAAGGTTAAGTGTAGCAGAAGTAAGGGAGAAATCGACCACAGTAACATTGGATTTTGAGCCATTCTGGTTATGCACGTCAATATAAAAGATTTCGTTATTAAAACTAAGTGGGTAACTAATAGTAAGAGTAGCAGAATCTCCTGCTTCGGCATGGCCCCATACTTCTTGGAGACCATTGGTCTCTCTTAGCCAGCCAGCTTCATCAGCTACAGAGCCATAGTCAGCTACTACTGTTTCGTCTTCAGTCAGTACAGACATAGCAGTAGCCGCTGTAAGGCTAAGGGTTTTGGGGTCGTCTTCAGCGAGTGTCATTGTTGTACTTAGGTCTACAGCGCCAGGATGGTATGCTCTAATAGAGCAAACTACATTGAGGCTATCACAAGCTTCGCCGTTACCCGTTGCACCTACATGAATAGGATAGGATACAATAACGTCACCACTAGTTTCCATAGAGGATGTACCACCACCAAGTCCGCCCCTACCGTTCCAGAACCAGGCAGTTGTGCCGCTAGGATAAGTTGCCCCACTGTAACTACGACGTCCCCAATAGCCATTATTGTTACGCATTTTACCAAGGCCATGATAATGCTCTGATTGTACAGTAGGAGCGTTGTACTTGGTATCGTATAATGCAGACCCTGCAATTACGCTCTTAATAGTCGGTATTTTAAGTAGATTAGTCTCTTCATTAAACGCAAAATAAGGAGCAGAGCCATATTCGTTTAAAATAGAGGTATACTTAGCGCTGTCAATGATAAGGCTGTTCAGTCTTGCATAATTATACAGAGCACTATATGCACTAGCGTCTACCTGCTGTCCATTGAGCTCAAGACAGCCTTCCGGGATAGTAGCGCCAAAGGAGATGTGTACAGTACCGACACCGTCAGCAGCATACTGAGGTTTCTCTGTAGACTTCATAATTGTCTTTAAGGTATAATAGCTCGGCTCAAGGTTTACGTTAGCATCTGAACCAGATATAGAGCTGCCAGAGCTATTTGTAGTATCAGTGTAGTAGAGCGGGTAAGTAGAGCCATGTGAGTCCGAGTTAGACCCACACCAGCCACCACCAGTATTACGGATAGAAGCGCCAGGAGAGCGTCCTACGTTATACTGCAATTCTGAATAAACTTCACACTGGCAATAGTTGTTAAAAGTATGGGTATGCCTCGGGATTGGTAAGTTACTCAGGTCCAGGTTTTGTTGTCCACCGGTTTCACCTACATCCGAGTCACTGCTTGCCCCTAAAATAAAGCGGTCACGGGCGTCAGGAGCATTGTCACTGCCATTACAAACTTTAAAGCCCTCAGGAACGCTATCGTCACTGCCTGCCCAGTATAACATAGAGTTATTAGGTAGAGCAGCAAGGTCTACCGCCTGTTGAAGGGCATCTATTTTGTCTTGGAACCCAATGAGGAAATCGTAAAGCTCCGGGCTCATAAAGCCAGGCTGCGTGAGGTCCCCAATAACGTGAGCATCATTACCAACAGAGCCGATATGATTACCAAGTTCATTCGCAAGGGTAGAAATTGCTGCCCTGAGTTCCGGTATTTTATCACGGACTACTACTGTACCATTTACAGATGGTTCAACAGCTCGTGTTGTCATTCTAATTGGAATATTAGCCATAACTTAGTGCCTGCCCTTCTTAATAGTAGAGTGCATAGCCCGCGCCAGAGTCATCAGTGTATTGCGTAGCGTCACCCATTTCAAACTTGATACGGCTCCAAGTAAGGCGAGTAGTACTCAGGTTTTCTAGGGTGTACATATAAACTTTAGCACTGACTGCATCTGCAGGGGCTACTACTGACAAGGAATAATAACGGGGCTGGTTGATGTGGGTAATGTTAATCTGGGAACTCGAAATCTCTTCACCGTCAGAGTCCAGCCACGATACACCTACACCAGCTTCGCCTGTCGAGTTTTCTGCTGAGTACATAACAGCACGCAGCGTATACAGGTTACTTGGCTTTACTTCAACTTCGTCAGAGTCGATGTATGCAGCGGGGGCATTAGCACCTACCCAAACAAAGCAGTTACCAGCATAGACATCATTGTGCACCGTTGTAAAGTTTGTTTCCGGGTAGTTGTTCCAGCCAACATAAGCAAGGCGGCCAGACGGGTTAAGCAGGAGGTTTACACCGACTTTATCAAGTGTATCAAGCACCGTTTCCCCGGCGTCAGCAGCACCTAAGTCGTTAGATGTTTTAAAGCTGAATGCCTTTTTAGCAAGGGAGATGATATAAAGCTCAACATCATTTACCCATTCAGTATCATAGCGTACTTCAGTTACAGGGCCGTTAAAGAAGTCTGTGTTAACTTGGTCAGTACCAAGGATAATGTCGGCATCATCAACAAGCGTAGTGTCTACAGTAAGCTGGGATTTATAAATATTAGGCCCTGCACACATGGCAAACTCAACAATGGATTTGCCCGGGGCCTCCTCAGAGGGCCTTATGCGGAGTGCACTAAGCAAGTATTGTCCGAGGTATTCTTGAGGTACAGTGAATTCGGTTCCATACGATACCGTACTCGTGCTGAGGTCGTTGACATACAGTGAGAAAACCATGTTGGTACCTGCCTGTGCCCTATGTACGCCGCCTACTTTAAGTTGAGGCATGGAGATAAATACGGGTCCAATAGGTCCTGCATGGGTAGACATCGAATACTCTTTAAAAATCGACCAGCACATTACCGTAATATTGCCGTTGTCAGGGTTAATAACGTCGTTATATTGGCAGGTGCACTGTTGTCTCGTTGTCGCAGTATAAGGTGCCAAGATACCACCAGATTGTACCATGACGTTCTTAATAGTAAACTCTGCACGGCTGTTAGCAGCTTTAAACATAATACGGATAACAACTTGGAATTTGGTAGCTCCCTGCGGGATATCGATGTTTTCAATGCCTACAACGCCGTCATAGCTGCCACGGATAACAGAAGTAGTATGGGTGCCGACCGTCGTACCGTCATCAGATAAGAGGTTAAAGGTCCATTGCACTTCGGTACTCGTACTCATCATGTTATCATTGGTCTGCAATGTAAAACCACCGGAAATCTTATTGAGTGTTGCAGAACCAGTATCGGTAAGGGGAATCTCAGCAGACGTAAAGATGACGTCGCCGGGAACAATATCATCAGTTTTATTTTTAGTTGAAATATTGGTGTAGTCTTCAGTGGTAGAAATTACTACAGCGCCAATATCAGGGTCGTTGTTTACAGACCAGCCAGAAGTAGTTTTTAAAGATGAGTCAGATGTACCAAAACTCATCATGTTTGTTGCTGCACGCTGAGGCCACGCTGCACCTAAGAAGTTACTGTCTTCAAGAAAGATATCAGCTGCACTCGTGGTCAGTACAGGAGCTACAGCGCTTACTACGTCGATGCCCTGGCCTTCACAGTGGGATAGGAATTTAGTATTAGCAGTAGTAAAGAGAGACGAGGACCTGGCCATGTAAGTCAGTGCTGCTTCAAGCATAGCGTCGCGGTTAATGGAGTCAACAACGCTACGGTTAAAGTTTTCAGTATTTGCGCCTTCGCCTTCTTTTATTTTAATTGTATCATAGTCAGTGGCAGAGATGACTTGCTCACTAATTTCAAAATCTTCAAAAGCCATTAGTTTAACTCCTCCGATTCGTAGATTAGGCTTATTTCCTCTGAGATATATTATACCTAAACTAAGCTCCCGCCGTAAATAGAAAAACGACCCCGGCTCCGTGAGGAGCTGAGGCCGCTTTCTGTTAAAAGAACATCAAGAAAGGAGTGTTGTTAGCTACGATTAAGCTGCTGGGGTACCAGTAGTAGTGGTTTTGTTAGCAATGGCATTCAAGATTTCCTGAGTGGAGAGGCGTCCTTTCAGGTCTTGGATGAGGTTGCCTTGGGTATCAATGATGCGTGCCTGGTCTCTGAGTTCGAGCTGGCAGAATTTGTCATTGATAATCTGGGTCTGAGCGTCAATCTTAGCGCTTAAAAGCGCGGTTTGGCTCTGCATCTGGGAAGTGATAGCGTTGGTTTGGTTAAGCACAGCAATCTGGTTTTCGTAGTTAGCGGAAGTGATTGCGTTTTTAACATCGCAGCAACAAGACTGCATCTGGGAGATAATAGAAGCATTACCCGCCTGTACAGCATTGATTACCTGCTGGCTAGTCATACCAATCTCACCTGCTACTTTGTCGATAGCACACTTAATGTTGCTCAGTGCATCGTTCACACGACTCATATCACAGTTGAGAGCGTTAGCAATGTTGCTCAGTGCTTCTTTGTTGCCGTTCACTGCTTGCAGCATCAGGTCATCACTGATACCAGCAGCACGAGCGCGGGCAATCGCGGTGTCAACCGCGCCGGTAATAGCAGCGTCGTTAATCAGTGCACCACTGCCTATTGCTGCACCAGCACCGAAGCCACGGCCACCGAAGCCATAGCCACCGCCAAAGCCAAACAGCAATAATACTAAGAGCCACAGAAAGCCCCCACCATTGCCAAAGCCCCAGCCATCGCCAGAGTTATTTTTAACAGCATTTTGAAGAAAGTTAGCAAGGTCTAAAGAGTTATCCGGCATAACAAAAAACCTCCTTGGGTAACTAAGAGTATGCTAAGTAGAAGCGTTCTTCTACCTTTTGTACTTTTAGTATACCACAAAGAGGTTCAAAAAGTTGCTCAGACTATTGCCAAGAAGTAGTCAATTATTACTCAGTGACAATTCAGCCATTACTTTATGTGCGTATTTAGCAATTCTTTTCAGGATTGCCTTAATTTTGCGGTCTAAAGTCGAGACAGACATTCCCATTTCCTCAGCAACGTATTCCCTGGTAGGTTTATATACGTTCTGGCGGTACCGGAGGTCAAGAATTCTGAGTTCTGGAGCTGCTAAGCCTAAGAAGTTACAGAGATTTTCGTAGTCCGGCTGTGGGATTTCTCTGAGCATCGACTCTATTGCCTTAAAATCTTTAGTTCTTCCCATTATGTTCACCCTCTGTAGAAGCCACGCCGGTAAACGCTTGTTTCAGGGGTGTATACAGCACGGCATCCAGGCACTCTACCTTGTCATGAATAGAGGCTACTTTTGCTTCGAGCTCTTTAAACTCAGCGCAAGTAGCATACTCCCCATCGTGAGCGCTAGAAGCGCCAACGGGAGTAGCACCCGCAAGGGCTGCATCATGCATATCTTTATCCACAAATTTGTATTCCTGGCCTTTTACGTAGAGGTAAAGATTTCCAGTTTCTGCTACAATGTAGCCTTGTGGAGTAGCAAAGCTAGACGATTTAGCACTTTGTGGAACTGCCTCGTCCTTCGCAACGGGAAATATAGTAATAGCCTGGGGTCCGGTTAACAACATTTTCATATGTGGTCATCTCCTAAGTAAATTTAAGAGAATCACACAGATATTTAGAGAAATTACAGGGCTAAACACTATAGTAAAACGGAGCATAATCAGACTTACAGGGCAGCTCGCCAGTTATTTCATTCATTCTGTTGCCGATTTTACGCACTGTTTCACCTATAATAATCTATACCTGTGAGATAGTTCTCTTAGAGGGGCTTATTCAGCATTTTCTAACGCTGTAACACGTAGTTCCAGGCCAGAAATATGCTTATTAAGCAATATTATATCATCTGTAAGTTCTTCGACTGCACTGGACAAGGCCGAGAGCTTACTAGATGTTTCCGCATGTTTGGTTTCAAGGTCAGTAACGCGTAGTCTAAGGGTATTGATATCAGAGTTTAAGGCCCTGTCTCCAGTTTTAAGCTCTTCAATATCAGCATCTAGACCTTTATCTTTGTCTGTCAGTGCTTTGAGGTCCGCTTTAATAGCTTCCAAGCGTTCTGACAGAACCTCAGTATCGGTTACTTCTACATTCTCTGCGACAGTACGGGGCATGAGTATAGCAGACTCATCTTGGTATGAGGTAGTAAATGTAGTTTTAATCTTCAAGGCAGTTGCATCATCGAGAGGCATTGCATCTGTGGGGGCAAAGTGTAAAGGCATAGAAAGAAGTTCTGTACCGTCCTTATCTTTAAGGGTACCCCGCTCCGTATGAACGAGTGGCACAACCTCTTTTTTATTGACAGTGCAGAGTACTCCGTTGGAGTCAGTTACACCCCACACGACTTCTATCCCCTGGTCATGCGTGTTAATCTTTTTAACGGCATCGTTTGTCAGAAACTCTACTTCAGCCAGGATAGACTTCATCATACGCTGATACTCAAAGTAGACATCATAAGACTTAAGAGTAGGCCATTTAATAGGTGGAATTACGGGGTCATAGACCCTGAGTTTCAAGGACTCAGTAGATAGTACCTGGTAATCTCCAAGTTTAACAGTGCCAATCGCTGTGATAAGAAGCGTGCCCGGAAGGAGTACTTCGCTCGGGATAGCTACTTTAAACTGAGTCCCAGTACCCAGCATGGGGACCAAGGCAGAACCACCAGATTCTACATGAGTAAATTGCAATGAGATATCACATTTAAGCCAGTCTTCATCGAGAGTCTCAAGTGATACCCAAAAAGATTTTATTTGGTGGGCCACAAGGTGTATAAAGCCGTGGTTAATAAGAGACGTACCTTTTACAACAAGAGTAATAGTCCGTTGTGATGCGGACGTTTCCGTCTTAGCAGCTTCATTAGCAGCATTGACCTCTTCTTGCACTCTCTTATTTACAGCTTCAATTTGGTTACGGTACCACCAGGGGAGTTCAATGTGAGCTATGCCTCCGTTTTCTTCCCACGGAGTATAGTGACGAGGGTCAATAAAGTACTCAATCCCTTGTACACATTCACAGTCACTATTCGGAAAGGCCATAAATTAGCTCACCATCCTATCAAACAAAAGAGTTTGCAAAGCAGGCAGCCCAACACAACCAAAGCAATATAAATAAAGAATGTACACCACATAAAATGCGGGTATCTTGTACTTCTTTAGTTAATTTTTGCTCTATCCAGTCTTTGCATGAGTATTTGTAGGGCTTCATATCGCTTCTGTTCAGCCTTACCAACCGTAATGACCGTGCATAGCCCAAAAGGTGCAGGCAAGAACCAAAATAATCCAGAACGCAATGTTGCCACTGAGTTCTTTAGCATCAGTAGCAAAGCGGTACAGGAAGTTTTTAATGGATTCCATGAGAGTTGTCACTCCTTTATTTCGTTTCAAGTGATTTGAACGTAGTCGAGAGTTTATTCTAAACTCTTGAAAGGGTTTACAGCAATTGCTAACATTGCCCGCTGTTCAACGGGGTCAAGGCAGCGTTTTAACTTCCACCCAATGTATAATCTAAACCTAAACCATTTGCAGTATTGGGTCTCAATGTATACTGACCAGGTAGCTACCGTGAGTAGCTTTAGCCATTTCAGCCAGGTAGCATCGTTTTCATTTTCTACTACGCTTACCCAGCGGTTGTCGTTGCGAACGTCAATGTCTACATAAGGTTTATTGTCTTTACCGTTATAAGTACGGCCATTTACTTCATAGCTAAAGCCGTAGTTGCTGTTACGGTACAGCCAACATAATCTACAGAAGTAACGCTTGATTTTCTCTTCTGTAGTAAAATTAGGGTCTTTAATCTCTACATAGCCAGGTTTAATGTCCGAAGGGTCACTTTTATCTTCATAATGGTACGTATAGTGCTTGTTAAAATCGTACTTAAAGATATCAGGCACACAGTCTTCATAAATCATCCACGATACATCTAAGCAGTTATCATAAGTTTGCCAGTAGCGTAAGCACTTTGGTAAGTTGCCATACTCATCGGCAAAAAGTACAACAATGGGGTTAGTAAGATAGGCAATGACCATAGCACATAATTCAAATATAGCTTGGATTACCCAAAGTATCATTAGTCTTTACCTCCTAATTTAGAAGCAGCATTATCAATGCTATCAGCGACTTTCTTAGCTGTGTCAGTTACTTCTTTGGACGGCAAGGTCGGCATCAAAGGCACCATTGGTTTATACTCTGTCGGAGCCAGAGGTTTGCCGGGAGCGCCTGCACCAGTATTATACTTACTGTTGGTCCATTTGTTACCTGTAAGCCATGTTGCACAAATACCAACAAGAGTCAAAAAGACGGTACAAAGTTGGTCATAGTGGTTCCATGATTTAAGACCATCGCCAGACGCTAAGAGCCAAATAGTGACAACAAGCCAGACAATAGTAGAAAGACAAATTAAACCCACCGGTACTACTCTGTTTACAGAATAGATACCCGCTTCTTTTAACATCTCTGTCAATTTTTCAATAGTGTTATTTATCCAGTTGACCATTTGTTACTCCTTTATCTTACGTAGTCATTATCCTGATAATGGATACTGTGACCGTTCAACCCAGGCGACCAAGACAAGACAAATCCATAGTCACGGCCTTTATAGCCGTCAACCCATACTGTTAAATTATAGGTACGTCCGGGGACAACACCGATATACGTATGGGCGTTATTAAAACGCTGCCAACGAGCTGTAGAGCGTGCATTTTGAATCCCACATCCAGACCCCGGGCCATACTTGATACCTGAGTTTAGTCGTGGCCTTTCGTCGCCATTATAGTACCAAGTGAAACTGCACTGTACAACGGTAATATGAGGTGGAACTGTGAAGTTAACGTTCCAAGTACTACAATATGTACGCTTATAGGTAACACTGCCGGTCGGTACGTCTGCAGCGATATTCGGAGTAATTATCATGTCCTCTACAATGTTAAACCTGTAGGGGTTAGTAGTAATAGTAGAAGTTGCCATTTGTGTCTCCCTCTTTGTTTAATAAAGAATACAAAAGACCTCAATTCGTATTTCAGTGTATATGAAAGGAGGAAGAAAAGATGACAAATCCAAAGGAAATTCTGAGATACGACTGAGGTCTTGTATCCTATATTTTATTATACCTAACACGATTTTAGTAGGGCCTACGGCGTTTGCGGCATTTTCTGGTTTTGTAGGGGCGGTTCATACTCTCAAGGTCAGCGTTCATCTGTACGTTATTAGGCGCTACATAATAAAGCCACGTAGGTGGCCTCTTAGAGGAATCTATGTTAATATTACGTTGAAAGATTGACGGAGGTACCGCTCCGTTACTTACTAGCCACATCTCCATCAGCTATATCTCCTTTCTTTTTAGTTCGGAGTTTCTTTGCTATTCTGCGTAATGACCTTACAGAATCAAGTTCATCAGAGTCTAGGCTATCTCTCATAATCGCGCTTAGTGCTTCATTTACTGCCTGAAGCCTAGCGTTTACTTTCTTAAGCTCACTAACTTCACTGTGAAGGTTTTTAATTTCTTCAATAAGTAGTGGATAGCGTTTTATCATCTTTTTTAAACGGCGTTTTTCCTGATAGAGTTTAAACCCACCAGTGTTTGTTTGGAGAGGATTTATCATTGAATAGGACCCCCAGCCTCCAGCTCAGCTATTTTAGCTTGCAACGTCAAATTCTTAGCAGCAAGTGTAGTGTACTCTGTTTCCCAACGGGAAGTAAGACGTTCGGCATCAGCTTTGGATTTTTGCCATAATTCTTTGTACGTCTGTGAGGATTGCAAGGATTCATCAAGTTGAGCTGTGAGCTTTTTGATTTCTGCAAGAGCCTCAACGTTACTCCAGGCGAGCGACTTATTATCATTAAGAAGTGAGGTAATAGTCTTAACGCCTTCTTTAATACGGTCATTATCCAGATAGTAGTTTACACCATTTCGCCAATCATCTAAATTCATAAGTGTAGCTACTGCTTGGCGGAGTTTTATGTTTTCATTCCAGAGTTCTTGTAGTCTACCTTCTAAGTATTCGTTACGGTCTTGTATTCGCTTAAGTTCTGTACGTGCGTTAAAAAATTTTTTAATAAATTTAAACATTTGTAACTGTACCTGACCTTTCTTAAAGAGTTGTAACAGAGTATTGTACTTCTACATACCCAGGTTGCCCATAAAAGTCGTAGAGTTCACTGCCAGCAGAAGCGCCTTTATTATTACCAATACTAAAACCATTGTCACAGCCACTATGTACATCGAGTGAGGCTCCGACGCCTCCATGAGCTTCTACAGAGTCACATGCTGTAAATGCGTCGAGGGCATTAGTGGAATTTTTGGGAACCGAAAAGGCGTATACTACTACAGACGAGTTACCACCATCCTCAGCATTTTTTCTTACGAACGGAATATGGTCTTCTTCCTCCTGCACTAAAATAGCTGGGTCTCCGCCCTTACCTACGTGTACTCGTAGATATTTTTTAGTAATAGAGTTTACATCATATGGTAACTTCGGAAGTACAAAGGTTTCTTTTACTTCTGAGCCGTAACCACCAGGGGCACTGTGTTTAATTGACGGGAGGTCAAGCTCCGCGCCCCCGCCTCCTGCGCCGCCACAAGTAATGGTGATTTTTCTTACTTCCTCAGGGAGGTCTACGGTATAGTCACCTGGAATTTTAAAAGTCCAGGTATAGGTATACTCATAAGGCTTTGTCATTTCTCTCAGCTTCTTTCTTATAGATTTGAGCTAAAAATTCATTTACTAAATCAATGGGTACTGGATTTGCTGTATAATTTAAGACTTCTAACTCTGGCAACGTCAATACCATGAATTTACCTTTAATGAGCCAGTCATTATCCAGCGCAAGCATACCAGCTTTTACTCTATCTTTAGGTAGTCCAATATAAACTGTACGAAAATCTACAGCCTCATTTCGTCTGTAAGAAAAGGGGGTAACTCCGTTTAAGTCACCTATACAGACTTTTTTGGTAATAATAGAGTCTATTTTATGTATATTTATGGGTACGAGAAGAACCGGGCCAGGGTAGACCCCGATACCCGGTATTTTAGTGAGGTTAGACGGGCTACTCATTTTGAGTTCCTGCTTTCACTGTTTTATTTGTTTTAAACATCTTATTTGCTTTAAACATCTTATTTGCTTTAAACATCTTATAGGTGTCGTAACCGCACCCAGCAGCAAGCCCTATCTGAATACCTGCGGTAAGCGGTCCTACAATGGGAATTAAGATAAACGGCGCTGTAGCTCCGAGTTCTCCTATAACTTTCAACGTTTTGTGATTACGGGAGTTAAGGTTGCTAAAATCAATAATCATGGTAATTTCTTCCTTCCTATGTTAAACTTTATAATTTAAGTATAACCTAGGAATTAAAACCTGTCAAGAGCTTTTTGCTTTTTAGTTTAATACTACAGCATCGACTGCGTCGACGGTTGTAGCAGCGTTTACCTCTGCTTGCTTTATCCAGCCATTTTGCTTGCAGTTACCACGATGTAGCCCTAAGTCCACATTCCATTGCAGGAGCTGTTCTTTAGTAAGATTATATATTACTTTATTTGTTTTGTCAGTAGTGTCCGTACCGTCAGGGTAACCACGCATTGGGTAACCAGTAGGGAAGTTAATAGCAAAAGCGTCAGGATTGAGGTAAATGGTGTTTAGGTCACTTGACACTGTAAGCTGGGTGTTGACATCACTATCATAAGTTACATTGCTGCCAGTACAGGTACTGACAAAGCCACCAATAATTTTATTTTCAGTCCAAGCGTTGACTTCTTCAAGCTTACGCGCTTTAGCCTCGGCTAATGCCTTAGCAGCAGTGGCCTTAGCTTCTTCATCTTCATCTACATCACTAGCAAAAGCATAACTGCCATCAGAGAGCTGTACAATAGGTTCGGTTGCCAAAGTACAGTTATCCTGTACCCATTTAGAGACATCCTCTTCATTCGGGATATCCATGACATTCGTAATTTTACCGGTAGAGTCTGTTTGATAATATATGGCCATCTTCAAAACTCCTCTCTATATCGCCGCAAGTTGCCTTGCAGCGGGAAATAATTCGTAGAAATAGTCTTTTAAATTTTTTAGTTTATATCCACTGTCATATTTTTTATAGACGCCGTACCAACTTTTAAAGCATGAGACAACGTCCTCTAAGCTCATACGCTTTTGATTAAGCAAAACTCTAAATTTACGCAAACGGTTACGCTCTCGGCGTATTGTAGTCGAGTGGATTTTTCTAATTACTCTTATAGTAGACAGTACCTTAAAGTTAATTTTGAGAAAAGTATGCCAATCTATAAGCTTACTAATATAGGTCTTAGTCTCATTAACGAAAATGCCAAGTTCTTTACACATCTTCTTAATGTTTTCATAGATAGTTTCAAGCCTCTTTTTATCATCAAGAATAATATAGGAGTCATCCATATATCTTCCGTAGTATTTAAGACCTTCTACTATTTTACAGTAATTATCTATTCTATGTGGATAATAACCACCTGTAATTTGAGAAATCTGATTTCCAATACCAATACTTTTAGGTGCCATGCGTATACCGGTAATCTGAGTAGGCTTATGGTAGAGTGTAGCGTTAAAGATATTACCTACACAGGCATTGTAGTCTTCATCCGTCATTTCAGAACAGTCAATTTCAAAAGATTTAAACAACTTAGCAACGAGACTGTATTCTGCTTCCGATAAATATGACCTAAACATATTAAGAGCAATAATATGATTGACATTATCAAAATATTTACTGAAGTCCAAATGTAATACATAACCTTTACCTTTGTACTCTTTATAAGCCTTTTGCAAATGGGTACGAAAGCGGTCTCTAGCAAAATCTGGGCCTTTACCTGTCACGCTAGCACCGTTATCATAGATAAGCAGAGGCATAAAGCGAGGTACCATGACGTTGTCGTTAAGGCATCTTTGAATAACCCGGTCTGTAATATGCTGGGACTGAATTCTTCTGATACGTCCACGTTCATGTAAGATGAACTCGACCATATCTTTTGGTATGTAAGTACCGGTTCTAAGCGCAGTTTGGGTGCTATGGATATTACCAAGTAAATCAATACCGTACCTTTGCACACTTTCTTTCCAGTACGTATATTTACGGGCACGGGTATACGCTGCAATTAAATTATTAGCATTGGCAACCAGTTCTAAATCATTAGGATAAACAGGTTTTACTTTAGCCAAATTTATATCCACCTATTCTATAAAGGAATAGCCGTGCTGATAGCATCAGTACTCGTAAGTAGATGCGTCACGGCTTTATGATATGACGTTGCTGCACAACGCCCGGCGCTTATAAAGCGCCAGCGCCACGTAACTCCGCCGAGGTCTAATCTCCCTTACCTGCATAATAGACATGATAAGCGTTTGCTTCTGCTACTATTTATTTAATTCCGGGAACGACAGCCCGTATGAATCATAGCAGTTAATCGGGCGCACCCCATTCGAGTTGGACGCATCCCACGTATTAGCATTGCCATTGTTGTTAGCATTGCAGAAGTTGCTGGAAGAAGCAACACCACGGAGCCAGAAGTTCCAACGAGCTAGGGTGTATTATGAGATTACACCTCTCAAGGTTCAGATTCAGCAGGCACGGGGCCCGCCGCCTTTGCCTCTTTAGCCTGGATAGCCTTAAGAGTACGGTTGCCAGACTTTTTCCAGTTTTTCAGAGACTTGATAGTAGCCTCAATCATGGCCACATAGGGCATACACTTTTCTGCATCAACTGGCAGATTACGTATAGCCATCTGCATGACCTGTTTAACCTGAAAGCAGTTAGCTATTGCCTTCGACTGGTACGAACGGCGCAGGTTAAACTCCCATGTATTTGTAGGATACAGAGTATTACCTTGGGTTACATTGTCTATCAAGTCACTCAAAATCCGAAGGATATGTTCCCTGTAGTAGTCAAGGAGCCACAATGGATACTCTGCCTCTACGTCTATATTATACCTAGAACATAATTCTTTAAAAGTAGCTCGGTCTGTAGGGGTCATCTTCGCCTGGAAGGCAAATACTCTAAGGTCTCGTGTAACACGCTTAATTCCAAAGTCCTTAATTACAAATTGGGTAATAGCGTCAGTCATCTTGTAAATCTTTTCAAAAAATTCAGTTTTAGAAACAGAGTGTTTATTTTTAGGAACCGACATCACAGATGTCCCCTTTCAATTATGAAATTTATGTAAATTGTTAGTAATAGGCAGTCAGGTCTACGGGGCACGCCACCACAAGGGCGGCGAATTGCCCCTAAGACCTGCCCGGCTGCGGCGGCTCCGCCGCCTAGCCGATGCAGATAACCGGGCGCACCCCATACGAGTTGGACGCATCCCACGCATAAGCAAGGCCATCGTTGTGAGCACTGCAGAAGTCGCTGGAAGAAGCAACACCACGGAGCCAGAAGTACCAACGAGAAAATTG